>Ga0315545_1000181_pt1 | contig 69165 bp, 62 predicted proteins | sample SalMarSW160210MG_FD_203096 | JGI IMG/M metagenome (GOLD analysis project Ga0315545, IMG submission 203096) | Salt marsh sediment microbial communities from the Plum Island Ecosystem LTER, Massachusetts, United States - Salt Marsh Sediment SW1602-10 ...
TATATATCTGCCCATACTACCTCCGTTTTTAAACTAAAATAAACTTTTATATAGATATCGTAAGGGTTTTAATCGGTTTTTCCTCCGGAAAATAATAGGGGATAATGGGGGGTTTTGGCACAGCCTCAGCCTTTAGCTTTTGGATTAAAAAAAAGAGAAAACTTTGTGTCCATTGTATTAATTAAGGTTTCAAGGTTTCTAAGGTTCAAGGGTTCAAGTAAAAAACAAAAAAATCAGTGCCTATCCGTGACAATCCGTGGCTATTTTTATAGTTAGTGTGTTAGTGCGTGAGTGTGTTGGTGTGTTTTTTTAACTGACCAACGGACTAACAGACCCGCAGACCAACAGTTTAAATTCTCTGTGTTCTCCGTGTCTCTGTGTGAGATATTTTTTGGGTAGGGATGGGATTCTAACTTCTATCTTCTAGCTTCTAACTTCTTGTTTTTAGTATTTCCTTCAAAAATTTCCCGGTATAAGACTCTTTGATTTCTGCGATTTCCTCAGGCGTTCCCTCACCGATGAGTTCACCACCTTTCTCTCCGCCTTCAGGTCCGAGGTCGATAACCCAGTCCGCACATTTTATAACATCAAGGTTATGTTCTATAACTACGACCGTGTTCCCCATATCCACAAGACGTTTCAATATCTTGAGCAGAAGACGAATATCGTGTGCGTGCAGACCGGTTGTAGGTTCGTCGAGGAGGTAAAGAGTATCACCTGTTGCGACTTTAGATAGCTCTTTCGCGAGTTTTATCCTCTGAGCTTCCCCACCAGAGAGAGTTGTTGCGGGCTGTCCAAGTTTTATATAACCAAGTCCAACATCCTGCAGTAGTTTTAGTTTTTGTCTTGCTTTAGGAATATCCGAAAAGAAAGCAAGTGCTTCAGATACAGTTAAATCGAGCACATCCGCAACATTTTTTTCTTTGTATTCCACTTCCAATGTTTCTTTTTTGAATCTTTTTCCTTTACAGGCTTTGCAGGTAATGTAAACGTCGGATAGAAAATGCATCTCGATTTTCTTCTGTCCCTGTCCTCCGCATTCTTCGCACCGTCCTCCCTCTACATTAAAAGAGAATCTTCCCTTATTGTATCCCCTTACTCTCGATGCAGGAAGTTCCGCGAAAAAATCTCTTATAGGATCAAACACCCCTGTATAAGTTGCAGGATTCGAGCGCGGAGTTCTGCCTATCGGACTCTGATCGATGTTGATAACTTTATCAATGTTTTCGATTCCATCGATTTTTTTGTATTCCAGAGGTAGATATCTTGAACCATGGAATGTTCTCGCAAGAGCTCTATACAAAATATCGATAAGCAGAGTGCTTTTTCCGGAACCCGAAACCCCGGTTATACATACAAAACAGTTCAGAGGTATTTCGATATCCAGTTTTTTAAGATTGTTACCTTCCGCACCCAGAATTTTAATGGTTTTATCTTTTTTCTGTTTATTTCGCGTCAGTGGAATTGGAATCTTCTCTTTGCCGGACAGATATTTCCCCGTTATAGTTTTACCGTTTTTTTTCAAATCGTCTGGCGTACCTGTAAAAACGACTTTTCCTCCTTTTGCACCTGCGCCTGGTCCAAGGTCAATTACCCAATCTGCGGATAAAATACTTTTGAAATCATGTTCTACCATAATTACGGTATTCCCGATATCACGTAGAGACTTTAAGGTTTTTATGAGACGTAGTATGTCTCGTTCATGAAGGCCAATAGTGGGTTCATCCAGGATGTAAATAATGCCGACCAGACCAGACCCAATTTGAGTCGCAAGATGTACTCTCTGTGCTTCTCCCCCTGCAAGTGTCTGGGTCGACCGTTCCAGTGTCAGATAGTCTACTCCCACATCTTCCAAAAAGCGCAGACGATGCAGAATTTCCGGTATTAATTCTGAAGCGATTTTCCATCTTTCATCAGCGAATTTGATACTCTCGATAAATTTTCTGGATTGCGTTATATTCATTTCTGCTACATCGTGTATGTTTTTACCGTTTATTTTGATTGACAAAGCTTCCTTTCTGAGTCGTGCCCCTCCGCACTCACTGCAGGGTGTTACTACCATATATTTTTCTATTTCACTCCTAATCCAGTCTGACTCCGTATATTGATGCCTTCTGTTCAAATATGGTATTATGCCCTCCCAGCCATAGTCACCGTAAAGAATTATATCTCTTTCTTTTTTATTCATATCTCTCCAGGGAATGTTTAAGTCTAAATCGTATTTAGATGCGGTACTATTTAATTCCCTAAAAAAACTCCCTCTTGGCTCTCCTATAGGAGCAATTGCCCCTTCAAGAATTGACAATGATTCGTTAAATACTATATCTTCCGGGTCTATTTCCATCTCGGTTCCTATTCCCTGACATTTTGGACAGGCCCCATAGGGAGAGTTAAAAGAAAAGAGCCTTGGAGAAATTTCAGGATAACTTATACCGCAATCCGGGCAGGAAAACTTCGTGGAAAATACCCTTCCCGAATCTTCGTCCATATCTTTCAATATTAATATTCCTTCGGTTTCGGAAAGAGCCGTTTCGACGGAATCCGCTATTCTGCTCCTTATTTCCTTTTTTATCTTTATTCTATCTACGACTATTTCGATGTTATGCGGTTTATTCTTATCGAGTTCGGGAATACTTTCAATATCAAAAACTTCACCGTCTATTATCACTCTTACATACCCTTTCTCTCCGATTCTTTTAAGTTCGGTAGAAAATGTACCTTTTTTCCCTCTGGCTATGGGTGCTAATATGTAAAGGCTTGCGTCTTCGGGATAGGATAAAATTTGTGCCACGATTTCATCCACGGTTTGAGAAGAGATTTCTTTTCCGCAGTTATAGCAGTAAGCAGTTCCGGTTCTGGCGAAAAGAACACGGAGATAATCGTATATCTCAGTCACTGTCCCCACTGTGGAACGCGGGTTTCTAGAGAGTTTTCTCTGTTCGATTGAAATCGTGGGAGATAGGTTTGTTATAGATTGGACTTCGGGTTTGTCCATTACCCCTAAGAACTGTCTGGCGTAAGCAGAAAGTGATTCGACATATCTTCTCTGACCTTCCGCATATATCGTATCAAAAGCAAGTGAAGATTTGCCTGAACCGGAAATCCCGGTTATAATCACCAACTTATCACGCGGTATATCGACATCTATTCCTTTTAAGTTATGAATAGACGCTTTCTTGATCTCAATATTTTTCTTCATACTCGGAAATTAACCGTGAAACCTCTTTCGGATCCGCCTTACCTTTGGTTTTCTTCATTACCTGTCCAACGAAAAAGCCTATCAGTTTTTTCTCTCCTTCTTTAAGACGAGTCAATTCGTCGGGATTTTCATCGAAAACCTCCAGTAAAACTTTTTCCAAGGCACCCCTGTCCGATATCTGAATAAGATTTTTTTCTTTTACAATTTGTTCCGGCGTTTTCTTCGTTTCCGCCATTTCCTTTAAGACTTCTGCCCCCGCATTCCTGGAAATTTTACCATCTATAACCATTTTTATCATATTCGCAAAATTCTCCGCGGGAACCTCAGGTTCTCCCAGGCTCATGTAATCTCTAAGTATCCATTTACTAATTTCTATAGGTTCGTTAATTATCTTTAAAGTTTCTTCCAGTAGGGATGCGACTTTGGCGGAATTTGAAATAATTTTCGCATCTACCTGTCCAATACCAAGTTCCATATATCTCTCTTTTTTCTTCTCGGGCAATTCCCCTACGGTAGATTTTATTTCATCTATCCATTCTTCATTTATTACAAGCGGAGGCAAATCCGGTTCCGGAAAATATCTGTAATCGGAAGATTCTTCTTTTGTTCTGGCTTCCCATGTTTTACCTGTTTCTTCAGAGTAGTGTATTGTAGCTTGTGCTATTTCCCCGCCTGCTCGGAGAATTCCTATCTGACGTTTAACTTCATAGATAAGAGATTTCTTGACCGCCTTAAAAGAGTTAAGGTTTTTCACTTCTGTTCTTGTTCCAAGCACACCCTCTTCTTTACTGACGGATATATTGGGTTCACATCTGAATTCAGCTCTTGCCATTACAGCACCGGAAATGTTTTCTAATTGTAATATTTTCCGCAACGTTTTAAGATAAGCCACCGCTATATCCGGAGAATCTATATCGGGTTCCGTTACGATCTCTATTAAAGGTATACCCGACCTGTTATAGTCGATGAGAGATTTATCTTGTTCGTGTATTGATTTTGCAGATTCCTCCTCGAGATGCACTCTTTTTATTCTTATTTCCTTGCCTTCGACCAGTATCTTCCCATCCGTTGCGATGGGAAATCTGTACTGAGTAATTTGATATCCTTTTGGCAAATCAGGGTAAAAGTAATTTTTTCTCGCAAAAATAGATTTTGTATGAATCTTGCAGCCCAGAGCGAGACCTGCTTTTACTGCAAGCTTCACAGCTTTCTTGTTTAAAGAAGGAAGAACACCCGGGAGACCGAGGCAAACCGAACAAACATTCGAGTTGGCCTGATCTCCGAAACCGACAGGACAGCCGCAGAATAATTTGGAGGCCGTTTTAAGCTGAGCGTGGACCTCTATGCCGATTGTAGGTTTATATTCAGCCATCTTGGATTTCCTTTAAAAATCCTTTAAATGGTGCGACCTTTTCTACGAGACGAACAACAGAAAGAATCCCTTTTTCATCGAAAGGTTTTCCGATTATCTGATAGCCGATGGGAAGTTTTCCGACCATTCCCGCCGGCGCGACTACTGCGGGAAGACCTGCTAAATTGACGCCTGCTGTCATACGGTCGGGTACATGCATTCTTATCGGATCATCGGTTCGCTCTCCAATAGGAAAAGCAGGTGTGGGTGTAGCGGGAGTTAACAGATAATCCACTTCTTTAAAAACCTCGTTAAATTCCTGAGTTATTAGCCTTCTTATGAGATCCGCCCTTTCGTAGTATTCGGCAATGGCTTCTGAGGAAAGAACAAAAGTTCCAACCAGTATTCTTCTTTTTACTTCCGGGAGGAAACCTTTGTCTCTGCTTTTCCTTATAGTATCATGAAAATCTTCTCCTTCTTTGCGCAGACCGTATCTAACTCCATCGTATCTTGCAAGGTTTGAAGATGCTTCGGCATATGAAATCACCTGATAGGTTGGTATAATATAGCCCGTAGTTGGCAGGGATACCGATTTAAAATATATTCCTTCTTTTTCGATTTTACTTTTAATTTCCATGACAGAGGAGTGAACTTCCGGATCTATCTGTTTAAAGTATTCTTCTGGAATGCCTATTTTTATATCTTTTGGGATTTCGTTTAAATTGCTGTAATCCTCGACTTCTTTTTCATAAGAAGTCGAATCTTTCGGGTCGTATCCTGCTATTACTTCCAGCATAATTCCCACATCTTCTGCATTCCTGCCTATAATTCCAATCTGGTCGAGTGAAGACGCAAAAGCAACCAGACCATATCTGGAAACTCTTCCGTAGGTCGGTTTAAGACCAACCAGACCGCAGTAAGATGCAGGCTGACGTACCGAACCACCGGTATCGGAGCCGAGAGAAATAACAGCACTTCCCGAAGCTACAGCAACAGCAGAACCACCACTCGATCCCCCCGGAACTTTTGTGGGGTCAAAAGGATTCTTAGTAGGTCCGTAGAACGACCTTTCCGTGGACGAGCCCATTCCAAACTCATCAAGATTAGTCTTCCCTGTAAAAATTCCTCCGTTTTTCTCGATTCGCTCGATAACAGTGGCTGAAAAGGGAGGAACAAATCCCTTTAAAACGTTTGAGGCACAGGTGGTGGGTATGCCTTTTATATTTATATTATCCTTAATGGCAATAGGTATCCCTTTTAATTTACCTTCCTTATTATTCTTCTTTAGTTCCCTTTTGGCAAACTCACCTGTCACTGTTATATATGCATTTAAGGACGGATTTATATTTTCAAGGCAATTCTCAAGCAAACCAAGAGGTGTTATTTCCTTCTTTTTAAATTGTTCCTGATATTCAAGAATCGTCTTCATTTATCATCCTGTTTATTGTAAAATGGTCTTTGCTCGGATTTTGTGTATTTGATAAGACTTCTTCTACAGATAAAGGTTTCTCTTCTTTATCTTCCCTTAAAGGCAAAGATTCTATATGAAAATGAGTGGTAGCGGGAGTTGATTTCACCTCGACTTCTTGGATCTTTCTAATGTGTTTTATGATTTTATTAAGATCCTCCTGCAAGATTTTTTCTTCTTTTTTATCCAACTCTATATTGGCAAGTTTTGAAAGATGTTTTATATCAACTTCTTTCACTCGAAAAACCTCCGCTTAATTTTTTTTGTCGTTCCGTTAAAAGATATTAACAATTTGTCTCCGTCGACCACATCCAGTATCCTGCCTCTTCCGAACACCGGATGAGTCACCCAATCGGTATTTCTAATATTACTTTTTAGAATATATTGTTTCTTCTTTTTTACGCCAGGTGTATAATCTTTTGTCTCATCGATACTATCGGAAGGAAGCTCTTTTAAAAATTGTGAGGGGACAATAGGTCTTCCGCTTCCCCATCCTGCTCCGTGACTTAAGGAATAAGATAAAATTAGTTTTTTTCTTGCCCTGGTTATACCCACATAAAAAAGACGCCGCTCTTCTTCTATATTCCCTTCCTTAATGCTTCGGTAGTGAGGAAGCAGCCCTTCGCCGATTCCTACTATAAAAACTACTTCGAATTCCAATCCCTTTGTGTTATGCAGAGTCATAAGATTAACAGAATCGGCTCTGCTCCAGCTATCAATGTCGGTCTTTAAGCTTACTTCGTTTAAATAATCTGCGGGAGCATGGGTTCCTGCACTCTCAGTAAACTCATATACCGCGGACAATAGTTCCTGGATATTTTCGATTCTACTCTCGGATTCTATTGTGTCTTTTTCTTTCAAAATATCTATATATTTGGTTCTTTCCACTATCCCGACAATGAGTTCATCTATGCGTTCTATTTTATCGAGATCTCTTATAAGACGGACAAAATTCGCGACATTTGGTTCTTGCCCGGCAAGTTGACAAGAGGCTTCCCAGAGAGAAATATTTTTATTCCTGGCTGTGATTTCTATTTTTTCCCTCGCTACTTTTCCAATTCCTCTTGTAGGAGTATTCAAGATTCTAAAAAAAGAAATTGTGTCATTTTTGTTCACAACGAATTTAACATAGGATAGAATATCCTTTATTTCTTTTCTCTGATAAAATTTTACTCCTCCTACGATTACGTACGGAATATTTTCTTTTAATAGAGCATCCTCTATTACTCTTGATTGAGCATTTGTTCGGTAAGCAATAAGGATATCTTTTTTGTCGTATTTTTTTAGTTCTTCTTTTAGAAAACTTACTATCCTTGCGGCTTCTTCTTTTTCCGTAAGAGCAGAAAAGAGAACAACCTTTTCTCCCTCCTCCTGCTCTGTCCACAATGTTTTACCTTTCCTGAAACGATTGTTTTTAACCACATTCGATGCGACCTCAAGGATCTTTTTCGTAGATCTGTAATTCCTTTCGAGTTTGTAAACTTTCGAGTTGGGGAAATCGTCTTCAAAGTCGAGAATATTTTTGATATCAGCTCCTCTGAATCCGTATATGGATTGATCGTCATCGCCTACTACAAAAATATCCTTATATTTTTCGGATAATTTTTTTAATATCTGATATTGTGACTTATTTGTGTCCTGGTATTCGTCAACCAATTTATATCTAAATCTATCATTTAGCTTATCCCTGACTTCGTTGTTAGTATCCAGAAGTATATAGAGATTGCACAGGAGGTCGTCAAAATCCATGGCGTCGTTTTCTTGCAACCTCCTCTGATATTCCTCATAAACATTTTTAAGTAATTCTGTTTTATAATCGTATGGTTTATATTCGTATTCGTCTATCAGTCTGTTTTTGAGATTCGAAATAGTACGATGGGCGTAATAAAAATCGAGGTCTTTTTCCTTTATCTCAAAATCTTTTAAAATATTTTTTATTAGATTACTTTGGTCCTGGGTATCGTAAATAACAAAATTTTTGGAATACGGTGTTTGGCTGGCGAATTCGCGCAGGAGACGAGCGCATATAGAGTGAAAAGTCCCCATCCAGATTCCTTTTATCGAACCTCTTACGAGTGTATATAAACGTTCTTTCATCTCATCGGCTGCTTTATTTGTAAAAGTAACCGCGAGTATATGATAAGGCTTTGTGTTTTTGTGTTCTAAAATATAAGCGATTCTGTACGTTATAACTCTTGTCTTGCCACTTCCAGCCCCGGCTAATACCAGAGCGGGGCCGGAAGTATGCGTAACTGCTCTTGCCTGTTCCTCGTTAAGATCTTTTTTAAAACTCAATTATAAAAAACCAAGCAGCCAAATCCATGCTGTTCTTCCGTTACTCTGTCGAAAGAACTCTAAATTCAATTCTTCTGTTTTGTCTTCTACCTTCGCGAGTTGTATTTGGAGCCACAGGCTGATATTCTCCGTACCCTCTTGCTTCCATTCTGCTGGCAGCTATTCCTCTTTGTATGAGATAATTCATGACCGATTGAGCTCTTCTTAATGAGAGACCCTGATTGTAGGTTTCGGAACCAACCGAATCCGTATGTCCGCTTATCTCAACTCTTACCTTTTCATTTGCCTTTAGAACTTGTGCAACTTGATCCAGGACAGGATATTCTGAAGGAGGAATTAGCGCCTGGCCTGATGCAAAATTAATACCTCTTAAAACAATTACTTCTTCTTTTTCTAACTTTTTAACAAGCTTTACATTCTTTATTGCAGTTTTACCTTCTGTAATTTCTACAGGGAAAGTCTCAGGAAGATAACCATCGGCTGAAACACGGACATTATATGTCCCTGCATCAACTTCTGCCTGGAAAACACCTTTAACCGGATCCGAGATTACATTACTAAGTTTTGTACCAAGAAATTCTATAGTCGCCTGCAGAGGTATTCCTTCCCTGAAAGAACTTACTGTTCCCGAAAAAGCGCCTTTTACTATTGGCTTTTCTTCTTTTCTGAGAACAGTATTAATACTTATAGTCGAAGAAGGCTTCACTGTAATAGCGGCTTCCCTTGAAATATAGCCTTCTTTGGAGACTTCTAAATTATAAACACCCGGAAGAACCTCTATCGTAACTTTTCCATCCTCCCCGGTTTTATAACTAAGAGAAGAATCTTTAAAGCCCACGGTTGCGACCAGAGGTTCATTTGTTTCCAAATCGTTTACACTTAAAACTATTGTTCCCTTTTGGGGCTCCTCTTTCTTTTTCCTTTCTACTATAGTGCTTTGCCAGGTAAACCCAATTTTGTATCTCCATTGGCCTTTTGAATCGAACATCCCATCAGGCACAAAGTCGGTTGCATCGTTAAAAGCGTGATCAACAGCTATATCGAATGAAAACTTTTTAGGAACCACAAACCTGATACCGAAAGCTCCGATTAGCGTATCCTGCAAATTTTCCTCGGGTCTAATGTTCTTTGCTTCGAAAACAAAACGGGTAAATGGCCCGGCTGCTATTTCAAAACCTCCGCCTAAACGTAATTGATTCGGGACTTCACCACCAGGCAAAAAACCGGTCGTTTGCGCATCTCCTTTTATAACGTAGCCTAAATTTATATGCGCAAACAGAGGATAAATCTCAAAATCATTTAAAAGATCGATTGCCAGATCCGGACCATGTTTATAAGAGGGATAGAAGAAATTTGGGACACCGATTATTTCGCTTTTATTAGCCGGTTCAAATGGGTTAAACGCTGTTCCCAGATGACCTCCAACCAACCATTTAAAAGCCTGATCACCTTCTGCCATCGATCCCACAAGCGGTATATAAAATTTACAGCCTCCATACAGGTTCTGCCAGCCGAATTCATTGTCGGGATCATCGAAGAAATTACCGCTGTACGCATATTTCCCGTACAATGTAGTTCCCAAATATATCTCAAACGGGTCTATAACACCGTACGTAAAACCGAATTTAGAATTAGCGACGATGTGATTATACGAACCGAACTCCTGCATTGCCCCGCCGAAACTCGCATTAAAATTGAGAGTCGCAAACGGAAGGGTTCTTGCGGAGTAAAGGTTAAAAGTACCGCTGCCCGAGTTAAAAGATGAAAAACTAAATAGTAAAAGTATTGTTCCCAACATTTATTCCTCCTTTTCATTCCAAATTTTTTGTAAAAAGTTCCTGAATTTAGGATTCTTTAAAGTAGCTCTATTTATATGATAATAAGCCTCTAATGAAGTATTTGTCTCCGAAACTCTCTGGCACAATTCGGTGCATAAACCCATGGTAAATTCGCTTAACAATTTAGGATTACTTTCACTTAATCTACTAATATCTTCTCGTGTTATTTCCAACAGTTTTAAATCCGTTAACGCTTGAACTGTTGCGCTTCTAGGATTTTTCCCAAATAGACTCATCTCTCCGAAAAAATTACCTTTTTCCAGATTAGCAAGAACAATTTCTCTTTTTCCCCTTTTCAGCATCACTCTCACTTTGCCTTCAACGATTATAAACATATGATCACCGGGATCGCCTTCTTTGACTACGAAATCACCTTTATTTTTTCCGATTAAGGACAATTCCTCGATAAAGGCTTTTTTATCATGAAAATAGTTAAGCAAATTTATCCTTTCCTCCCGAATTATTTTATAGGTCGTGAAGGAATCGAACCTTCGACCCCCGCCTTAAAAGGGCGGTGCTCTGCCGATTGAGCTAACGACCCTCACTATAATGTATAAATATATAGAAATTTTCGAATTTATCAACCCTCTATTTTCTACTTTTTTATTTTCCTGCTGACAATAGAAGTGATTTCTTTATGGAGAGATTTAACCGTTTTAAAAATTTCTTTATGCTTCTCCTCAACAGTTTTAGAATAATCGACATCTTGTAAGAAATTCAAATTAATAAGTACGTTATAAGAGGCGCTTCTACAGGCAGACAGAGCCATTTCTCCGGCTATTCCCGCGTCGCTAATAGCGTTTAAATTACCGATTTCCGCCATGGAAAGAGCCAGTTCGGCTGCAACCTTGCTTTTTTCCATAACTTTAAGAGGAACCTCTATTGCTTTTTTTATCGCTTGTTGAATAGCTTCGTTCCTTTTCTTTTTTTCATCTTCTGTTTTTCTCCGAAGACCGAAAGTTGCCATTAATTTTGTAAAAACTTCCATATCTTCGTAAAAAAGAGATAGAAAGTCCTCTTTTAATTTTTTTGTTTCCTCAATATTTTTTTTAGATTCCTCCCAATATTCTTCGTACTTTTTCTTGCCATAAGTCAAGTTCGCAACCATAGAAGTGAGGGAACAAGAAAACGCGCCGATTAGTGCCGCTACAGCGCCTCCACCCGGTGTAGGTGCATCGGAAGAAAGTCTTTCTAAAAAATCGGAAATTGAAATATTCATAATATCTCCTTTTTTATCTTGTACTCCAGAATTTTTTCCTCTGGATCGAACTCGTATCCGGTGGAAAGCCCCAGATGGGAAATGGCTGCTTTAATTATTTCGTTTTTTGTACTTTTGTCAACGCCTTTTTTCTCAAGATAGAATTCACCTGTACTAAGTACAGCTTCTTCTGGTATTAGACCTACTAATTCGCTCCCGGTAACTTCAACACCCAATTTCCTTGCTTCTTTTTTTACCTCTTCAAAAAGCCGATGAAGGGGTGTTGTTCGGAAATTCATCAAGTTAGAAGAAACCTGAACACAGCCCAATTCCTCAATATACCAACCTATTGCTTTTACATCTTTCAGCGTTCCTGGTATTCTCACTGTCTTACCATCGTCATCCGTTTTTCTTGTACCTGATTCCCGAATTTTTTCTGCTATCCTACTTGCCAAATTTTCATCTTTTGTGTTAAGATTTATATTAAATGCGATAAGGTAATCTCTAGCACCTATTACGCTTACTCCCGATTTTTCGTTAAATGTAGCTTCCCCGAAATCAGGTTTCCATTCGGGATTGTTTAATTTCTCTTTAAGCCCTTCATACTCTCCCTTTCGTATATTTGATAAATCTTTCCTCTTTTCATCAGTTGCCGATTCGCCGTACAGGTAAACAGGTATGCCCAATTCCTCGGCTACTTTTTGCCCTACACTTCTTGCAATATCGATGCATTCTTCCATCGTAACGTTAAGAACGGGTATAAATGGACAAACATCGAGTGCGCCTATCCGCGGATGAACTCCTTTGTGCTTTCTCATATCAATTAAGCCTGAGGTTTTTTTGAATACTTTGTAAGCCGCTTCCTTTATGGCTTCGGGAGTTCCGGCTAACGTGAGTACAGTTCTGTTCGTCGAAGCTCCTTTATATACATCCAGGATATGCGCTCCGGGAGTTCTCGTAACTTCTTCTACTATAGCATTGATTTTTTTTATATCTTTTCCCTCGGAAATATTAGGAATACATTCAATAATTTTCATTTTTTTAAGAATACAGAAGATGAATTTAAAGTCAAGAAGAAATCTTGATTAAATGCCACAAAGGCACTAAGACACGAAGTTGTTTGTTTCTTTATTTTTATTTATTTTTGAATTTTGATTTGTAATTTTACATTTTGATATTTGATTTTTAATTTTCGAAATTTTTGTGCTCTCTGTGTGTTCTGTTTTTTCTCTGTGTACTCTGTGGTAAAGTCTTTCGGGTTAGATATCGACCCGGATGCCTGCTTTTGCCCATCTACCCGGCATTGGAATCCACTGGGCCTGGTTATACTCTGCATTTAAAAGATTGGTGATATCTATAAACAGTTCGGTGTTTTTGATTTCGAGAGAAATACTTGTATCCAGTATAAGGCGTTTCTCGGAGTCGGGGAGGATTTCGTAGCGAGCTTTCCAGACCTGTTTTAAACTGCGGCTTAAATCATAATCTGCGCTTAAAGTGAATTTATGCTCCGGATGATTAAGAAGGTATTTTAATTGAAGGGAATCTTCTGTTTTATTTAAATTGAAAAAAGTGTATCCAAGATTGAGACTTGGTATGGGAAATTTTTTGTACATACGGACAATTGATTTGAAGGTTATATTAATATCTAATCCTTTTATTATTACATCTCCTACATCTGCTGCCGTCCACGGTTCACTTGATGTTGCTCTGACCCAATCAATCACATTTTTTTCCTTCCTGATGAATGTATTGATATTTGTTAATATACTCCCTTTTACCATTTTGATACCCGTTTCAAAAGATAAAGCCCTTTCAGGTGTTAATTCAGGATTGCCGACATTCGCGGGACTGTCCGAGTGTAACTCTATGTAGGAGGGGATCCGGAAAGATCCTTCTATTGAAGCATATAAACAGGTTTGATTGTTAAGCTTAAACCCAATGTCTACTCCGGGATAAAAATACCAATCCCAATCGGAATAATAAAAAAGGGATGAACCAAAAACAACGTTTACGTTTTTTATTGTCGGAAGACTATGCTCGAGAAACAATCTCGATTTGACACGAGAATAATTGCCGAGGCTTGTGTTTCTTATTTTCTCTGTGCCCCATTCCAAACCCAGAACAGAAATACCTATTTTAGAAGAAACAGTAGACTGAAATGTTAGTCCGTATATGTGTGTTGTGTGATAGCTTCTATAGTAATCCGGGTTTTCATAGTCAAAAATATAATCATCTTTAAGACGTCGCCAGTAAAATCCCATATTAGTTTTGCTGAAATCTATAGAGCCTTTTAAAAAGGCTGTTTTTGTATGTTCCCGTTCGTTTGGATATATATCCGAATAAAAGTAGCCTGCCCCGAACTCTTTGTCTTTATATCCAAGGGATATATCTCCTTTGGCTTTCTTGTGGTTGATATTGGACTTAAAGAAAACATTCCAGATATCGAAGTCAGTGTTATGCCTGTATCCATCCGACCTTTTTCCGGAAATAGAAAGATAATTATAAGAAACGCCGATTGGTTGAGAAAAAGAAAGATTACCATCAATCAATTTGTAATCTCCTATTAATGCTTTTAATTTCAGTTTTTTTGTTTCTTCTTTTTTTGTTATTATATTAATAACCCCGGCAAAGGCTCCTGCTCCGTATAGTCTTGTTCCCGGTCCTTTTAATATTTCTATGCGCTCGATATCTTCTAATTGTATTGGAATATTTAAATTATGATGCGCGGTTTGAGGGTCGTTTACTTTTATTCCGTCTATGAGAATCAGGGTTTGTTCGAATGTGCCTCCTCCAACAGAAACCTCAGCTTGGACGTCTTCAGGCCCTTGCTGGTTTATATTTACTCCCGAGGTAAAGTTCAATATGTCCGCAATTGAGTTTGCGGGACTGTTTTTTATTTCTTCCTTTTCTATTACTATAATATTTCTATTCGTTCCGAAGAAAGAAGTGGGTATTTTGCTGGCAGTAACTATTAAAGGCTCCATTGTATAAAGCCGGCTTTGTCCTGGCATGAGGGATATTAATGGTAAAAATAGTAAAAATATTACGCGTCTATACATCCGAATTAATCTACTTCTAATCTTCTCAATTTATTTCTTTCTTTTCAAAGCGTCATTGAGAAGCTTTATAGCACAGAACTCTCCACACATCGAACAGACTTCCTTGATTTTCGGTGCCTGTTTATTTCTTACATCTTTAGCTTTCTTAGCATCTATTACAAGTTCGAATTGTCTTTCCCAGTCCATACCCTTCCTTGCAAGCGAGATTTCTCTGTCCCATTCCTTTGCCCCTGGGATACCTTTTGCTATATCGCCAGCGTGAGCAGCTATTCGCGCGGCAATGACTCCCGCCTCGACATCTTCAAGGTCGGGTATCCCAAGATGCTCAGAGGGAGTGACGTAACAGAGGAAGTCTGCTCCGTAAGAGGCTGCCACAGCACCGCCGATCGCCGAGACAATATGGTCGTAACCCGGGGCAACATCAGTCACTAAAGGACCCAAAACATAAAAAGGCGCTCCGTGGCAAATTTTCTTTTCCATCTTTACATTCATCTCGATTTCATTTATAGGAATATGCCCGGGACCCTCTATAATTACCTGAACATCTCTTTCATGCGCCCTCTTGGTTAATTCCCCAAGAATACTCAATTCGTGGAATTGAGCTCTATCAGACGAATCTTCAATAGCTCCGGGACGAAAACCATCCCCTAATGACAGAGTTATATCATACTCGGAGGCTATATCTAGTATTCTGTCAAAGTTAGTATATAGAGGATTCTCTTTATTATTATAAAGCATCCATGTTAAGAGTAAAGTCCCTCCTCTAGAAACAACATCCATTACTCTGCCTTCGTTTTTAAGGCACTCGAAAGTTTCCAGCGTTACGCCGCAGTGCAGGGTCATAAAGTCCACTCCATCCTCCGCCTGTTCTTCTATCACTCCGAAAATTTGATTCTCTGTCATGTGTACTATACCCCCCTTTTTTTGAACGGCTTCTATTGCAGCCTGATATATCGGTACTGTTCCAAGAGGTATAGTTGTCTTTTTTAGGATTTCTTTTCTTATCTTTTTAATATCACCTCCGGTAGAAAGATCCATAACAGTGTCTGCGCCTGCTTTTTCTGCCAAAATAGCTTTTTCTACCTCAAAATTTATATCGGATTTATCAGTCGAAGTACCAACATTTGCGTTTACCTTCGTAGTAAGAGGGTAACCAATACCTGTTGGTGTCACATTCTCCCTTTTTTCGTTTTTGGTTATTACTATTTTCCCCTCGAGTATCCCTTTAGTCAGGACACCGATATTTACATTCTCTGTTTGCGCAATCTTCCGAACCAAAGAAGGTATATTTCTTTTTCTTAGTTCAGTAATAATTCCCAATTAAGGTCCTCCAAAAATTAAATTCTCCGGGTCCAAATTAACATTATCTTTCTTTACCTCATAATAAAGATATGGATAAGGAGCCCTCCCGGATTGACCAACATAACCTATTACATCACCTCTTTCCACATTCTGCCCTTCTTTCACTGTAGAGTTAAGCAAATGAGAATAAGAACTTATTAACCCACAAGTATGTACAATTTCAACAAAGAGACCTTTACCCTTGTCGTTACCCACCTGTCTTACTATACCTTTCCCCGTTGAAACTACCGGCGCATTTAAGGATGCGAGAATGCTTATTCCTTTATGAGGTTTTTTCTTGCCGGTATAAGGATCTATTTGTTCTCCAAATCTCCTTATTATGTGCCCTTTTACCGGCATTATAGAAGGCAAAGAACTCAAAATAGAATAATCAAATTCAGAAATAACTTCAAAGACAGAATCGACCCAACAGGACATTACCAGTAGGCTCTCCGGAGAAAAATTGAAACTACTTTGAGGGATTTCTTCCATAATATTGTGTTCCCTAAAGGCTCTATACTGCTCTTCAAGCAGAGAATCAATCTTTCCTTCGAACTCGGCAGCTCTGCTCCTAAGGTCGGCGACTTTTCCCTTTAGCTTTTGATTGTCTGTTTCCAGGAAAGCAATAGAAGACACATTAACAAAATTTTGAAGATTATTAAAGAAAAAAAATCCACTTAGAATAAGTATTAAAAAAATAAGTATTATAACAAAAAAAGGGATTTTCAACCATTTGTTTTGACCCTTATCATGAGGAATTAAAATAATTTTAAGGAATGAAAGCTTCATCAATTGGAGTGTTTTCTCTAAGTTGTTTTAAGGCACGATTTCTAAGTTGCCTCACTCTTTCTCTTGAAACACCGAGTATTCTTCCAATTTCTTCGAGGGTATGAGGCCTCTTCCCTTCCATTCCAAAATAGTAAATTATGATCTTTCGATCTCTCGGCTTAAGCCTATCGAGACTGTATCTTATATCTTCTATAAATTTATTCCTGTAATACTCTTCTTCCGGTGTTACCACATCTTCAGAAATTACATCCAGGTATTCCAAATCATCGGTATTTTTTATTGTGTCATCCAGTGAGATATCGTGTTTGGCCACCTTGATCGATTCCTCAATTTTTTCAACATCTGTATCCAGTTCTTCAGCTATTTCCTCTATAGAAGGTTCCCTACCTATTTCCCTGGTTACTCTTTCTTTCGTTTTCTTAACTTTAAGCATTTTTCCGGCTCTGCTCATAGGCAAGCGATAAGATTTTATATGCTCGGTTACGGCTTTCATTATAGCCTGTTTAACCCACCAAACGGCATAAGAGAGAAATCTTACCCCTCTCCGTTCATCAAAACGTTCTGCGGCCTTAATTAAACCTACGTTACCTTCGTTAATCAAATCTGTAAAAGGGGTACCCATATTTCTGTAAGCTTTAGCTACAGAAACCACAAACCGGAGATTAGATTCCACCAATTTCCTTTTCGCGGCTTGATCTCCTAAACGAGCCCTTCTACCAAGTTCCTTTTCCTCTTCAGGAGTAAGAAGATTATATTTTTGAATCTCCTGAAGGTATACAGGAAGTGAGCCTCTAACCTTTTTTATTTTTTAACTCTCCCCTATACTTATAACTCTCACGTCCCCATTTGGCAAGTTCAAAAGAAGAACCAATGGGGGCTTGAATTCTTTTTTTGCTGCTATAACGTCTTCTATATTTTTAATTTTTATCGATCGATTTTCAGCCTGAATAAGACTTATCAATGAATTTTCTACGACTCCCGCTTTGGCTGCCTGACTACCTTCCTTTACCTCACTTACAAATACCCCTTCTACCTCTTTATCTCCCCAGATGTTTTTTGCTTCTTTTGATGTAGAAGGCAGTAACTGCATTCCTAACCACTCTTCTCCTGCCGCAGGTAAACTGGTAGAAACTTCCGGAGCTGGTCTCTTCCCCAGCTCAACAGTTAAGGTTTTCTCCCTACCATTTCTCCAAACCGTTACCTTTACCTTTTCGTTTGGGTTCTTGGCAGCCACTATTTTTCGCAGAATATTAACATCTTCTATTTCTTTATCATCGATTTTTAGAATTATATCACCTTCAGCAAGACCCGCTTTACCTGCTGGCGTTCTTTCTTCAACTCGCTTAACATAAACACCCTTTTCATGCTTATAGTTTAAAGCTTTTTTAATGTCAGGGCTTAGATCCTCAGGGATAATACCTAAATATCCTCTTTCCACCGTTCCGGTTTCTACGAGCGATTCCAGTACATCCATAGCGATATCTATAGGAACGGCAAAACCTATACCTATATTACCACCTGTTTGAGAGAAAATCATAGTATTTACTCCTACAACCTCTCCCCGGGCGTTAATCAAAGGTCCTCCTGAATTTCCCTGGTTTATAGCCGCATCCGTCTGAATAAAATCAGCATAAATATCCCTGCTGAGAGATACTGCCGACCTTCCCTTTGCGGAAACCACACCGGCGGTTACAGTCCCAAAGAGACCGAATGGATTACCAATGGCAATTACCCAATCACCAACTTTTAGTTCATCAACACTTCCGGGAGTAATATCGGGTAAGTCTCCTCCTTTCTTTATCCTGATTACAGCAACTTCGGTTTCCGGGTCTCTTCCTATTATTTCCAAATCATTTCCGCTAAATCTTCTTTCATCGGACAAGGATACCGTTAGTTGTTGAGCGTCTTTTACTACATGATTGTTCGTTAGTATGTAATCTTTTCCTTTATATTCGACGACAAAACCGGAACCCAACCATTTCTGTTCTTGCTCCCAATTTCTTCTTGGCATATCTCCGAAGAATCTTCTAAAGAAAGGATCGTCAAAGAAATCATTATAAGGGGAGCTGTAAACAACTTTTCTCTCCCCTTCTATTGAAACTACAGCAGGAGAAGTCTTCTCAACTATTGGAGCGAAAGAAATCTTCCCACCCAGAGCATTGGTTTCCGGATTCTCACTTCCCGCTTTTGCCGCAGGTTTTGCCGTAAGAGAAAAACTGGCGGCTGTTATAATCCCTGTAAAAAAGCCTGCAATCGCAACTAAAGCGACAAAAATAGCCCCGTATACAAGTAATTTCTTATTCAAAAGTCCCCCTTTCCAGTTTACAAAATTTCTTATCCCCTGATTAGAAGCAGCGTAGAAATAACTCCAACTTTACTCTTTCATTAGGTTATCTTAACTTCTACTTCTTTAGCTGTCCCCTTTTTTTTCTTTGGCAGAATAATCTTCAAAATACCATTATTACATTTGGCGGTTATTTTCGATTGGTCCACCTCCATCGGCAAATCTATCGCCCTCATAAATCTTCCGTAAGAACGCTCAACACGGAGGTACGACTTCTTTTCTCTCTTCTTTTCTTCTCTTTTTTCACCTTGAACAATGAGTTTTTCTTTTTTTACCGAAATCCTTAGATCCTTCTTTTCGACACCCGGCACTTCAATACTTATAGCATATTTCTCCTTGTCTTCTCTTATATCCAGAAAAGGATAAATACCCCTTTTAGCGCCTATATTAGAAAAACCCGAAAAAAAATCTTTAACCATATCATCAAAATCGTCTTTCAGATGGAAAACTCTCCCAACAGGATCATAATCAGTTACATCTTTCTTAGTCATAATTTAAACTCCATTTTTAAGATTTTTTACACGATTATCAGTAAATATTATATATATAATTTTTAATTTGTCAACCCCATTTTTCTTATAAAGAATGCCCTCAGAGGGGAGAGGGCATTCTTTAATAAGGAGGTTGTTATGTTCTTCATAATTAAAGACGAAAAAAAAACTGAAAGGTTCCGTTTTTTATTTGTAAAAATTTCCATAATTTTCTTTTTTCCTCGAGTAATCAAATACCCATATATTTTCCTTTCTTAGGAATATCAAAAATCAAATATCAAAATGTAAAATTACAAATAAAAATTCAAAAAACAACAAAAAAAATTATATCACCCAAAAGCATAAAAGGCTTTTTACATTTTAATATGTCATTTTGCTTTTTAATTTTTTATATTTACATTATCCTTCAGCAGGTTTTCTTCTCCAAGTTAGGCTATTGCAGAAAGGCCTTTTCTAATTAGTATTGCCTATATATTATGTGGTACTTGATAGACACTGGTTTTAAGGACCCATATTTTAATATGGCTTACGACGAATCCTTAATGGATTATGTAGATAATGAGGATACTGCTTTTCTTAGGTTCTTTAATTTTTCACCGATTTCTATTTCCCTGGGGTATCATCAAAAACCGGGAATTTGGCTCAGAGATTTAGAAAATAAAGGAATTAAGTGGGTCAGACGCAGAACCGGAGGCAGAGCGGTCGTTCATTCCTCTGATTGCACCTATTCTTTAGTTTTTCATAGGAACAATCGATTTATTGGAGGAAATATAATCGAATCTTACGCAAAGATCTCACTCGCCTTTCAAAAAGCTTTTGAGATTATGAATATTAAAACTTCAACTAAGAGGAGGACTACTATAATTAAAAAAAACCGCCATTCGGAAATGTGTTTCTCTTCAATTTCACTTGCAGATTTATGCTGGGGCAAAAGAAAAATTATTGGAAGCGCGCAGTATAGAAATAAAGATGTAGTACTTCAACAGGGAACAATTATGTTGGAAAATCCCAAAGGCTTTACCTTAGACCCAGGCATGGCTACAGTCAAGATAGCCGCAGGTAAAGAAATCGAGTTGCACAAGTTAAAAAGCCTTATAATTAAGGCCTTTGAAAACAGCTTTAATATCTCTTTTGAGAGTTTCAACAAAAACCCTCTAAAAAAGAAAATCCTCTTGAAATATTCATCTGCCGACTGGAACTTAAACGGAACATTTTAATATGCGTAGATGAATTTTTATGGTATCGAAGCTAAGATATGCCGTAATGGACTTGACAAACCCTATAATATAACTTATAATTACGTTAAGACCAAATAAGAGAGGTATTTATGTTCAAGAAGAGTTCGATACTATCTATGGATATAGGTAGCCATTCGGTTAAGACGGTGGTGGTTGAAGGGAGTGCAAAAAGGCCTGTAATGACTAAATGCAATATAACTTCTTTACCCTCTCATGCTATTGTAGACGGAGAAATGATGGATCGAGAAACAGTTCTGGATGCGATAAGAGAAAATCTCGAAACTTTGGAAGTAGACAACAAGCAGGTTGTCAGTTGTATATCCGGAAGGGACATTATTGTTAAGAAGATCAAAATGCCCAAAATGAACGAGACTGAAGCCAGAGAACAGATCAAATGGGAAGCGGAGCAGTACATACCCTATGATATAGAGGATATTACTCTTGATTTCGAAATAGTTAACCCCGACGCCGGAGAAGATTCCATGGAAGTTCTCCTCGTAGGCGCAAAACGAGATACTGTAGAAGCAAGGATGAATCTTTTCCGAGAAATTGGTCTTGAACCCATAATACTAGATATTGCTGCTTTCTCACTACAGAATATATTCGAGTTTAACTACACGGTTAACCCAAATAAATTAGTAGGGCTTTTTGATATAGGAGCTCAGTCAACTACAATGAGTTTTATTTCTGGTCCGGTAAATCATTTTACACGTTCAGTTTCTACATCGGTCAACAATTTAATACAAGCATTACAACGAGAAGCCGGAATAGACGGAGAAAGAGCTATCGAAATAATCAAATCCGGCAAAAAAGAAGATATAGATCAATATGCGTATCAGAATGCCATGGAAAGTTTTCAGGATGATTTGGGAGTCGCTATTGAAAGAATATTGCCATATCTTCCAGAGGGTTTTGAGAACTTTAATGAAATTGTTATAAGTGGCGGCGGAAGTCTTATTTCAGGGTTACCCCAATTCTTAGAAGAGAGATTTGGCGGTCACACAGAGGTTATAAATCCATTTATCAAATTTGAATACGACAGCGAATCTCCGTTTATTAAAGCTCCAATACAAAAAGAAGCTCCGGTACTTGCCCTGGCTTTAGGCTTAGCTCTTAGGGGGTTATAATAATGATAAAAGTCAATCTGGTACCTGAAGAACAAAGGAAAAAAGTAAAAGAAGTCAAATTTAGAAAACCAACTTTGCGCATTCCTAAATTAGATATGATTTTTTCCATTTTGTTATTGTTCCTTTCCATAGGGCTAGTAGCATGGTTAAATTTCAGTAAAGATAGAGAACTACGAAGGCTTAATAACAATATAGCAGAAGCCCAACAACAACTTAAGGAGCTTGAGAAAGAAAGAAAAATGGTGGAAGATATAGAAAGGCAACAAAAGGAATTAAAAGAATGGGTAGTACTTGTCCAGAATCTAAATGAGGGTCGCGCTTTATACTTCCATGTAATGGACGAATTAAACAAATTGAAACCCGATTATATGTGGCTTGTTTTATTTGAGGAAAATGGCCGTAACTTCAAGTTAAACGGAAAGACTTTCTCCAATTATATGATTTCAAATTTTATGGATAGACTAAACAGCTCTTCTTACTTTAATAACGTGAAATTAGACGAAATAAGGGAAAGCGAGGAAAAAGAACACTCTGTAATAGGTTTTCAGTTATCAGGTAGTATAACCTACGGAGGTACAAATTGAAAGGAATGAAAGTTTCCATAATTGTAATTGTTCTTGCTCTTTTAATCGGCTTCGGTATGTATTTCACAGTAATAAAAGAAAAAGGCAAAAAAATAGCTGTAAAGAGAAAAGAATATGAAGAATTAGAAGCTAAATTGAGCAAAACAATTACGGTGGTTAAGAGAAAAAAAGAGGCTGCAAGAAAGCTCAAGATTGTTTCCGCCAAATGGAATCAGGCCAAAAAAATGTTGCCAACAGAAGCGAGTATTTCTACGTTACTTACTACCTTGACCAAAGAGAGCTCAAAGAACGAAGTAAAAATTAAACATCTCAAGCCTCTGGGCCGAACCTCAAAGGAAAAATATGACGAAATCAGAATTGAAATGCAAGTTCAGGGAAATTACCATAAAATAGGCAGCTTTATGGCGGGTTTGAATAACATGGAACGAATAGTTAACGTAAGAGATTTAAAGTTAAACCCTGTTCAAGCTAAAGAAGAAGAACTTGAAATTTCAGCTTCTTTTAATCTATTGACTTACGTAACAAAAGGAGGGAAAATTGAAGGATAAAGTATCCTTTAAAATTATTTTAATTATCTTTACTTTTTCCATCCTATCGGGATGCAGCAGAGAAGGAGGAAATATCTTTAATGAAATCCTGGCAAAAACTGTTAAGGTTTTTTCTCCTGGTAAGAACGCTGCATCTCCTGAGAAAGCAGAAATTTTTAATATTATAACGGCTGCGAACAAAGAAAAAAAGGAAGAGGGAGTTGAAGTTGAAGAAGAAACTGATAGCACTATTATAGATTCCCTGGAAAATATCGGCGAAGCACTCAACTGGGTAAGGGCTTTCTATTCAGATAGGGGAAACCCGGATCCATTCGCTCCTTTGCTTATTGGTTCCGAATCCCATGAGAAGAAATTAAATGTTGATTTAGCAGAATTATCTGGTATTATCTGGGTCAAAGATAAATATCTTGCTATAGTAAAAGAAGGAACCCGTGGTTTTGTACTTAAAGAAGGAGACCTGGTAGTCGGAGGCAAAGTCTTAAATGTCACTGATTCCTCGATTAGCTTTTTACTTACAAAATTTGGCGAACAAACAAAAATTACTTTATCTTTAAAAAACCAAGAGAGGTGATTTATGTATAAAAGAGTATTTCTATTGTTTTTGTTACTCCCTCTTTTGATTCTGGCTAATCCTGAAGGGGAACCAGAATTAATAGATATTGAAGTGAAAAATGTCGATGGTACAACGGAAGTTATTTTTACCTTAACTGATTATGCAAACAGTTCTGATTTTACAATGGATAGTAAGATAGTTATAGATCTCCTTCAGACCAAGAGTGCTCTTGACGGTAATCTATGGAATGTTAACAGAGGAAGAATAGACAATATAGTCTTGTCCTATATTTCTTCTGCTTCTCTGACAAGAATAGTTATAGAGCGCTCTGGTGATTTTGGCTACGAAATTTCCAACCCAAGCATGAATACAATCTCACTTAAATTTGCCGGGGAAAGCGAGGATTTCACTCCCTGGAGCGTTGGGGGAAAAGTTAGTACAGAAAAAAAATATAAGGAAGAAGAGAGCGGTTACACATATAGCGAAGGAACTCAAGAAAGAATTTCAATGAGATTGGAAGGTGCTGATCTGGTAACAACACTTCGATCAATAGCTCAAGCTAGCGGTATGAACATTATAGTAGGTGACGAGGTAAGAGGCACAATAACAGTTGAATTGGATAATATAGAGTGGGAAGAAGCTCTAGATTTGGTTCTGAAAACAAAGGGGTATACGTATATTATAGAAAATGACGTAATAAGGATCGGGAAACCGGAGACTTTTGCAAAAGAACAAGAAAATATTGAGACATCAAAACCTATAAAAAGAGAAATATTTGTTCTTGAGTTCACCACTCCGAAAGAAATCGAAAAAGCCGTAAAGTCTCTCCTTTCTAAGCGAGGAACTATAGAAACAGACGAACGGACAAATTCCATTATCGTAAGCGACATTGGATTAAGATTAAAAGAAGTAGAAAGTCTGGTGAAAGCACTCGACAAAAAGACCTTACAGGTTGCAATAACTTCGAAAATAGTAGACATAGACAGGACAGCCGCAAGAGAATTGGGGCTTAAATGGGATGTAACGAACCTCTCTAGTACCGGGTTTAATGTTACGGGCGATGTCTCTCATGTTACACCTCCAGCGCCCACAGCCGGTGCTTTCGTTAATGTGACAACGATTCAAAACTGGGGAGATATTTCCGCAAGGTTGATGGCCATGGAACAGGATCAGAGACTCGACATTACCTCCAACCCCAGAGTCACGACAGTAAACAACAAAGAAGCAATTATCTTTGGGGGTAAGAGATTTGCATTAACAACATTAGATATTAATGGTCAGCCCATACAAAGGTGGTATCAGGCTGGTATCGAATTAAAAGTTACTCCTCATATAAATTCAGCCGGTGATATTACAATGGAAATCGGTATAGAAATGAGCGATGTTGTGCCTGGAAGTGAAAACCAAGTTATCACCGAAACCCGTTCAGAAACCGAGACTCTTGTTAAAAACGGGGAGACTCTTGTGATAGGAGGATTTTACACTAAAACTATTACAGAGAAGAAAACCGGTATACCAATACTTAAAGACATTCCTCTTTTGGGATTAATTTTCGGACATACTACGAGTGAGGAAAGAAAAAGAGAAGTTTTGATATTTATAACACCTCACATTGTTGAAACCGAGTTGGGAAGCAATATTTAGTTAGAAGTTTATCTTTACGTTAAACCTACCTCCATAGCTGGTAGAAGATGTATTTTCTACCATCCTGTTGAGGTAGTATCTGAAATTGATTGATAATCCTCCGGATACCATGTCCGAGAAAGTATAGTTACCATTTAGGTTAAAATCGAAGCTACGATTATCTGCGAGATCTCTTCGTTCTCCATAACTATCCACACTATATCTTAAGTAATCTTTATAATCAAACGAAGCACCTATATTTACTGGTTTATCAAACTTAATTCTTCCGAAGAAAAGCAAAGGGAATCCTGCGCTTGAAGGTTTCAGCCTGTAGTTACAGTTTACTCTTAGACCTTTTGTTCTTCCATATGTATTAAGTTTCGAATCAGGGTAAATTCTATCTTTACCATATTGAAAAGTTATATTCACTCCAAGGTCATTTTTAAAATCTATATCCAGACGCGGTGAGAGATTAAGCGAAGACTCGCCTTCAGAGTATGGCTTATCACCAAGACCCCTAACGGATAGGGAATCTTTACTAAATGACACAGAAATATTTGCCCTCCGCACATATCTTCTCAAAAACGGTATATATTTTTGAATATTTGGGAAGTCGACATCTATATCAGGAAAAGTCACTTTTTCGGTTTTTCTTGGAGTCTGCGTATTCTCAATCTGAAGTTCATCGGGTCTATTGATAGAAAACCTCCAATCTATTCTTAAATCAATTTTGGTAGAAGATAATCCGGAAGATAATGAATAAATTTCGTTAAAATATCCTCCATCAGTTTTTTCTATACGTTCGAAAAGCGAAGATTCTGGCAAAAGATCTAAACCGTATCTAAATTTGTAATCCGGTTTAGAATTCAAATAAGCAAAGGTCCCGTCTTTTGTAAAATTAGCTGACATCTTTACGGGAGATATGTTCCCAGAGAACCTTGAAATCAGAGGAATTCTCTTTAATATTGAGCCTAATTGCAAATTATCATTTATTCTTATGGTTCTTTGTTGGCTACATTTACGGACGTCAAGAGAATCCCCCAGAGTTCCAGAGTATTCAATATCGTGATTTTGATTGAACATAGTTCTATAAGTTACATTTATATTGTTAATCCCGAATTGATCGGACCGGTGAGCCGCACTAATTTCCTCTTTCAAGGAAGCATCCTGTCCCAGATCTCTTAAAGAAAAATTCTCGGAAAACGATTCTCTTTCTCGGAGATCGTTTTTGGCACTTATTGAATAATCTAAATCTATCAACCTTATTGGCTTATACTTCAGACCCGCATAACGTGTAATTTCCTTTTTGAAAGGTACGTTCACCTCTTCATACAGAGAGTCTTTATAATTGTACCTTTTACTTTCACTGTATTCATAAGAGGTCCTGAGTTCGATATCTTGCGGAAGCAGAGAAGATGAATTCCCTGCAAAAACAGGAAGAGAAAGCTTAGGTAATGGCAATCTGTAACTTACCGAACCTGTTGTACTACTGACCGTGTCGGCACTTTTTAGAGGACTAAAACTTTCACTTTCTCTGTAAGAACCGCTCAACCTCAAGTTATCAATTGTGCTTTTTAAAAACCAATTATCTGACGTAGAATGTCTTGAAATGCTGAAAGTAATATCACGTGAATATTCTTCATCTGTCAGTGATTCGGCTTCTTCCGGCAGTAGAGCAACATCAGAATTAACTCTATAGATCGGAGTCCCGTGTCTATTCCTGGTGTTAAGAGTAACCGGACAGCTGACTACCTTGTTCAGAAATTTACCGGCATCTGCTGTTACCCTGAAACTATTAGAATTTACTTCTTTATCTCCTAACTCTCTTAAAGCATCTAAACGACTTTTGTAATTGGAAGATTTTCTTTCAATACTATAGGAAAGACCTGTTATAAGATCTCCTACATTAGTAGATACAGAAAGATCAAGGGCACTCCCCATTCTACTATCTGCCCCTTTAAGAAATATATCATCTATCAAAACTTCACCTTTGAGTGTTTCAGTGGTATTATTTACAACCCCAAGTTGTAAAAAAGCAATACTCTGAAGAGAAGGATCCCCCTTAAGAGAATATTCTCCTTTTATCGTATCACCGTTAATTTTTAAATCTGCGAATTTATCAAAAACGACTTTAACGGTATTCCAATCACCCTGATAAGCAAAAGTTTTGAACTGGTAATAATTTGTGGAATCTGTAAGAAGACGTAAAAATACTTCGGCGGAATCGCTGGCGCCTCCTTCATATCTTGTATAAAACTCCAATGCACTGTATAGACGAAAATCGTAACCTCTCCCCACATTCTGTATTGGTAATTCAAGATAGTTTTCTACGAGACAATAATTACCAGCAAGCAAGGAATCTATTTCCAACACAAGAGATTGTTCCTTTTGAAGAGTATAGGTTCCGGGTTCCTTTATCCTCTCTACCGGAGAGACATAATTCTCATCTTCAAGAGTATTTCGGGAACCGGCTCTGAAGTAACCCCCGGAAGGATTTAATGAGTCGTTTGAAACAAGACGTATTCCCTTATCTTCCCACTTACTACCTACCATTTCTATTTTCCCTATAGTAATCCTCGTGTCTTCATCCATTCCTTTAAACCAAATCCTGGTATACGAAATGCTCTCAAAAGAAGGATTACCTATTTTCTCAAAGGATAACGAATCTTTAAGAGGCAAAACAAAAACTTTCCACCCGTTTAATCCCTCTTTAGCCAAATACTTACTAGAAGAAGACAGGTCTATTCTATATCTGAAGAAGCTATTACCTCTCTCAAACGTGTAGTCCCCATTTAAGTCTTCCGATTCCAGTGTAAAATTATCTTCCTTGTTGTGCATCTTTAATGAATCAACGAAAGATTTAGGATCATCTTTATAATCATCAACCCCATCATCTAAAGAATCCGGATCGTAGGTCCAATCATCGTCGTCCATTCTAATCCCGTCAAGCCCTGTATCTTCTCCTTCCTGTCTTACCCCATCTTGATTTTTATCCTCTGAGTCCCATTTCCCATTCGGAGGGATAATCGAATCGGCCCCCGTAGAACCCCTGCCCCATCTTATTAAATCCTCATCCATTCTGTCTCCCATTTCAAATATCATTTCTCCTTCCTCTGCTTTGATCCAAACTTCAAGAAAATCCTTCCGAGAGAGATTTTGTCCCTGTCCACCTCGACTAAAGGTCCGCATAATTCCACCCCAATTTTCTGTATTATCCGGGCGAAAATATAGCACTAATACTTTAGCCCATCTGTCGCTCGAATAAACATCCGCATATTCGGGGAATATTCTGCTCAGAGGATAATAACTATCAGTAAACCAGTCCAATTTTCTAAGTTCGTTAATATCAACTGAACTGTCCGGCTGACTACAGTAATACCATGCACGCGCACCTAAATTTAAAGGAACTGGCAGATCAATCGATTCCATATCATCCAGATAGCTCTTTCCATTTGTTGCCGGGTTTGGCAGGGAAAACCCATAGGAACCGTCTATATTAAAGTGTGACTTACTGTCTTCGTCTACCAAAGGCAAGCTTCCGAATGCCTTACTCAGGAATTCAGGCTCTTTGCTCAAAGAGAAATCCACCTTACCCAACGTAATGTTCGAAGGTTCTTTTCCTACAGGAGGATGAAAAATACCTTTATCTGAACGAGAAAGAAAGCCAAGATCAAGCCCAAGCTTGCTATCTTCAATTGGAGTTGCCTTAATGTTTAATCCGGCTTTGTATTTTGAATCAAAAGAAATGAAAGGTTGATAATCAAACGTATAGTTTATTTTAGCGTCGGGAGGTAACCCCGCTTCCGGTTTCAGCTCTACTTCTCCCGTCAAGTAATTTATTGTGTAATCCTCACCACGGATGAGAGTTATTCCCTCTACTGTCAACTTCTCTGAGTATTCGATAATTTGTCCGCTGCTTTGCAGTCTAAAATTTCCTGACGATGATGATGTTGTTGTAATTACAACACCAAAGTTCTCCCCCTCATCAGACTCAAGTTCCTTCTTTCTGTATATTTCCGGAACCGTGTCCGCGCCCAATCCCGGATTTAAAAAAGGAAACCGGTCCGGGAAAATAAGACAACCATCCTCCCATAATATTTGAGAAGAGATAACATGACCTCCTTCTGTAGTAATTCCAAGAAGATGAGCATATTCAACTCCTGCACTATCCGTTAGTATATCATTCCCACCGGAAACAATCTTATGAATCTCAACTTCAATCTTCGAGGGCTCCGTTACTCCAAACCGATATATATTTCGCATCTGATAATTCCATGACGGATCGCTTGGGAGAGGGTCTAGTGATTTTAGCTGATAAAGAGTAAGTGAATCTATTATTGATGGTTCCGCAGCATTTCTTTTGATCTTTCCAAGTGTATCGATTCTCCCTGTTGAAGAATTAAAAAAAATCAAATAAACGCCTACTCTATGATTACTTATACTGTATGGATTTAAGATGTGAAAATAAGGCAAAGGGGGTTTATTCTGCATTAAAAATTCACCTAATTCATAATCCACCCTGTCGATAAGTTCCACCATATAAACTTCTCCAATAGTATCACCATCAAATTTCACTAAAGTGGAAGGTTTTACCGTTCCGCTTGTGCTTCTGAAGAGGCCGTACGATATTAAAGAATCTGAAACGTGCGGCAATCCAGTATAAAAGTACTCATATTGTAAATAATCTCTTTCATTTTTGGTTATTGTGCTACTACTTATATTTACACTGTTACTGCCAGTTACTGCATCACTTTCCAACTTACCAGCGCTTAAAGAAAATGAAGTGGAACCTATTTTTCCTCTCGTCGCTATCCCAAACAGTTTTTCTCTACCGGTTTCTTCGATTCTGCCCAGATGCAGTTCCTGTATTATATCGTCCTCAACCTCAGAGTCCATACCCCCCCCACCACCATACCAAATTTTCATCACGTTATCCTGTTCGGATTTTTCCGAATCGTGATCTATATCAACATGCAATTTTTCTCCTACGGTGCCTTTTATTTCTGCTTTAAGCCTCTCATCTAGTATAATCTGGGGAAAGGAAGAATAAGACCCTTGACTTCCATAAGTCTGCCTGTTTTGTTTTACCTCCACATCTATCTCCTCGAAACCAGCTACTTTTATATGCCCTCCTTCACCCAAGATAGCAGATAAACCTCTGGGCATCTTTAAGTTTAGATCTATATCGGGGAATAATCCTTCTCCTGTTCTCTCTCTAGATGATCTTGCCCTTTTTCGTATCCTTTCGGCGAGAAATGTTCTAAAGTTCTTATTAAAAGACTCATTACCCCAATCCGTAAGATTTCCCCCAGGCTCTAAATATAAGAAATATTCGCCGTAACGATAATTAACAATAAGAAAATCATCGGATAAAGAGGAATATTGTGAGATCTCCTCCCGGTAGTAAATATCTCCGGGAAAATTAGAAAGATTAAGATATGATATTAATATTAGAAGTCCCAACATCTGCCATTTTAACAGCTACTTTGATAGCTTCTTTCATACTGTTCGGGTTTGCAATACCTTTACCCACTATATCGAAAGCGGTGCCATGATCAGGTGAAGTCCGGGGTACGGGTAAACCTATTGTAACATTTACTCCCTCTCCGTAGCTCTTCATTTTGAAAGGTATCATCCCTTGGTCATGATATAATGCAATTGTACAATCTTTACTCTGATAATTCCAGTATGAGTCGGCGGGAAAAGGACCTTCTATATCAAAGCCTTCTTTTTGTAACTTTTCTATCGCAGGTTTTATTATTTCTTCCTCTTCTCCCCCAAATAAACCATTATCCCCTGCATGAGGATTAAGGCCGAGAATTCCGAAAGAAGGTTGCCGCAAATTCCAATAATCTCTTAGATGTTTTCCTGCAAGGCGTACTTTTTCTATAATAAGTTCTTTTGAGAGCAATAGGGGAATAGAAGACAAAGGCATATGAGTAGTTAAGAAAACTATTTTCATTTTAGATGAAACCATCATCATCGCGAAATTCCTGCAGGAAAAATTTTCTGCGAATATTTCGGTATGCCCCGGATATTCAAAACCGGCAAGATGAAGAGCTTTCTTGTTTATGGGAGCTGTAACTACTGCCCTTAACAATCTCTCTTTTGCGGCTTTTATCGCTTCTATGATAGATTTATAGGCAATTCTACCATTTGTTTCGCTTACTCTCCCCATATCAAAATCACCCTCAATATCAACTATTTCAACTTTTTCTGGAATCTTAAGGTTTAATTTCTGTGAGTAATATATAATTGCTTTTTTATTGCCAAAAACGGTGAAACCTTTTTTAAAAGTAGAGAGCGCTTTAAGAGTAACCTCGATTCCAATCCCTCCAGGGTCTCCAAGAGTAATTCCAATCATTTACTTTTTGTGAAACTTTCCTCTACTTATTTTACAAAGATCGTACGACGATTTCTGTTCATATTTTTTTGATAAATATATGCTTTTTTTCTGCCTCAAGCCATTCATTTAACAACTTCATCATTTTTTGTTGCATCAACAAATTGCTTAATCTGTCTTTTATTTCGGCAAGATCAGGTGTTCTGCTTTCTTCCCTGTCTTTCACCCTAAATAAATGGAAATACATTCCTTCTAAAATTGGATCGCTCACTTGACCTAAATTCATCGTATCAATCAAAGAGAAAACTGCCGGAGGGAGAGCAGGAACCGGTAAAGGACCCACTGTTTCTATCGGGTAAGAAAAAACCGAATCTCCTAAAGCCCATCCCTTCTTTACTTTTAAAGCTCTTTCTTCTGCTGTTTTAAGTTCTTCTTCTTTGAAATCGAACTTAAGTAATATTTGCGAAATAACGAGATCTATACCTTGCCTCTCATCCAACTTTATAATATGATAACCGGTAGGAGACTCGAAAATTCCGGCTTCTCCTTCTTCAAGTTCAAGTACTCCCACAAGATGATGAGGTAAATCGCTCGGAGCAAGTTTACCCAGCTTACCTCCATACGGTACAGTTGAAGCATCATCCGAATATTTTTTCACAAGAGAAACGAAATCCACTCCACTTTTATATTCAGCCAGTATTTTTTCTGCTTTTTCCAATAGACGGTTATCCTCCTCCGGTAAAACAGGAACCTGTATTTTCTCAAGAGTCACGGTTTCCGGCATAATTAGCGAATCTCCACGGTCTTGATAAAACTTTTGGACTTCAGTTGGGGAAGCCCTCAACCTACCTCTGAATTTAACGCTCATAAGTTCATTAGTATAAAGCTGAATCTTTATTTGTTCATTATAAATTTCGTTAAGATATTCATCTTCCCCAAGGACAGAAGCAAGAGCCGGTGTGCTCAAAGCTAACTGGTCTCTCATCCGAGAAACTTCCTCTTCGGTTACTTTCAACGTTTCTTCCTCTGCAAGATACTGTATAACTTTATCGTTTATCATCTTATCGAGCAAATCTTCATAATCTACTCCGGGATAAAATGTTGAAACATAACTCAACTCTCCCTTGGTTATTGGCTCTCTATCAACCACACAAATAAGCTCGTCAAAAGCCAGGAATAAAAAAAGTATAACCATTATTCTTCTAAAGAAGAAGGCAAATCGGGCGAGACCGAAGGAATACCCATCTCCTTATCTAAAACCTTCGGAAAAACCTCATAAGAATATACCTCTTTCAATGAATCAACAAGCGCTTTTGACCTCTTTTGGAATTTTTCCGTCCTCAATTTCAACATTATCGACTTAGCGACGTCTTCATAGCTTACCGGTGATTTTTTCCTCGAATGCAATTTTATTATGTCATAGCCGAATTCCGTTTCCACCACATCTGATATTTCCCCTGGTTTTTTTAGCGAAAAAACCGCTTCTTCGAAAAGGGGATACACGGCAAGTTCACCTCTTCTAAATGAACCCAAATAACCTTTGTTATCTGCTGTTTCACTGTCAGTCGAATATTCTTTTGCGAGCTCGGCAAAGCTTACACCTTTCTCTATCTTAGAACGAATTTCCTCTGCCTCTTCCCTTGAGCTTGAAGATATATGAGAAACTTCTACTACAGAATTATAATCCTCTTTGTATCTTTCGAAATAACCCCTCGCTTCCAAGTCAGAGATAAATTGAACTTCTTTAAGAATCTCCTGCAGATAAGCGTTGGTAAGCAACTGTTTCTTAAATTGCTCAATTCTTTCTTGTAATTCAGGTTTTTTCAAAAAGCCTTTTTTCACCGCTTCTTTATATACTATTTCATTAGCCACCCAGCTCTCCAATAATAACTCTCTCTCTTTGGCTGAAGTCTGTATCAAAATTTGAGCAGGAACCTGCTGCATGAAATCTTCAATTGTGAAAGACTCTTTACCGACTTTAGCTATTATCTTGCCTCGAGTTTCTTTTTCTTTTTTACAACCACTTATCAATATAATACTCGCAAATACTAAAAGTAAACATAGGTTTTTACCTTTAAACATTACTTTTCCCTCCTTAGCAATGCACATTCGGCATTTTTTTTAGTTCAATATCCTAAGCCCAAATTTTTCTTTATTCTGATCGAAAATATTATTTGCAATCTCCCCTGCTTTATCTTTTCTATAATCTATCCTCACGGAGGATTCCACCTCAGGATAAAGAGGCAAGTAACTCTTCTTACTATCAGTTACCTTTATAACTGCCCAACCTCTTTTAGTTTTAAATACTTTCGAAATTTCTCCTTCTCGGATGAGGAATGCCTCTCGTCCGATAGCATCCCATTGTTCTTCTTCTATATAACCAATGTCCCCGTCTTTCTTTCCTGTTTTTCTGATTGATTTAGAAGCGAGCTCTTCGAAACTTTCTCCTTTCAAAAGTCTTTTTCTTATCTCCTCTGCCTCCTTTTCTTCTTTTACTTCGATCAAAGAAACTCTTCGTCTTTCTCCTATTTCGTATTTATCTTTATTTTTATCATAAAAGGCCTTTAAATCATCCTCGTTTTCTTTAATTACGCCGAGGATTTCTTTTCTTTTAAAGAAATCCACGGAAGAATTTTTAATATTATTTTCATAAGATTCTAAAAGGCTGGGGTCTCTATTAGCTCCAAGTCTTTTGCACATTGCGACCAAGGTATTGTTTAATACATTATCTCGTATAAACTTTACGGCAGTCTCTTCGTCTGCAAAAAGAGATAAATCTCCCACCTGCAGGGCAGCATCTTCTACAAAATTCCGGATTCTATATTCTCCAACCGTACTGCTTGCCAGTACAACGTCCAGGTCCCCTCCTTCAAACAGAATCTCTTTACCCGTGGATTTTGCCGTAAGGGAAGACATTTTCTCTGTGAGCAGCGAAAGACCCTTAGAATTGATTTTTACATTCGCAATCCACGGTATGAATTCTCTCAATTTAAACATATAAAGTGATTTTTTTTCTTGCGAAACCCTTTGCTTTAATTCCGGTTTCGTAATTTCTTCCATAATTTTATGCCTATTTGAAATATTCTCACCTTCCTGTGCTTTGACACTAATTATTTTGAAAACATCCCAGGTTCTTCCGTACTTAAGAGGAACCGAAACTCCTCCTTCATTCATATTAAATATTAAACTAAAAGTGCGCGGCAAAACAAAAGACCATGAAAGAGGACGCTCTAATAGCCCCTTTGATTTTTTAAGTGTCGGATTAGAAGAATATTTCTCTGAGACAACCCCAAAGTCCTCTCCTTTAAGAACTTCAACATAAGCCTTTAAAGCCTGAATAAAACTATTAGTCTGAATTAACTGTACCTCCAACGTCTTTTTTGAATTTATGTAAAATAAAATACATTCATATAGAGTTGGCTCTGAAGCCGAATTAACAAACCTCCCTATTGTCCTTTTTACTATCTCTCGATTGTACCTTTGCTCTATCTCGGTTCTTACGGAATCATCATACCCCTTTTCCTTTGCCAGTTCAAAAAAAACAAGATTTTGAAGATGCTGATCCAGCGTTAAATTGCTTGGTATATCTTTCTCAAAAACCTTCGCATTATCAATTATCGCAATCGGCTTCTCCTTTGACATAAACGGGAAAGCCGACAGTAAAACAAAAAATAACATATACTCCCTCCAGAATTTTTTCCGATAACATAAGTTATATTCTATATAAGTCAAGAGGTAACTTTTATTAAAGAAAGACGATTCAAAGGCTTAAATGTTCCGTCTAAAACCCCACAATAAAACCCTTAATACGGAATTAACCACAGAGCACACAGAAAAAAACAAAACACAAAGATAGCACTGAGCTTTCGAAAATTAAAAACCAAATATCAAAATGTAAAATTACAAATCAAAATTCAAAAATAAAAAACAGCGAAAGAATACAATTCTGAATTTTTAGGGACAATACCGTATGGAAAAGAGGTAACGGAAGCTCAGATGAAAAAACTGTCGGTCGTGGAATATACGGATACTCCTTTGACGGACAGCATAAAGAAGATTTGGAGAAAAATAGCAGAAAAATTTAGTGCCTGATTTTCCTAAAATGGGTCGAAGGTCTTGCCAAACAGGGTAAATTCCGATATATATTATATATTATTTCGATCACACCAGAGAAAAAACTTAGATAATTGTAAATGCCGCGTGGATCGATAGCAAAAGAACGAATTGATTTGCGATCGGTTTTTAAATGTTTTTTATTTCAAAAAGGAGCAAAAAATGAAAGCAAAAACAATAAACAGAGGTATTTCAAACGTCAGAAAAAAAGGAAGTGGAGTTTATAGAGAAGGAGCTCATATGTTACCTGGAGCTTGCCTTATGATTGCGGAAGGCGTTTTGGAATCTTTAAAAGATTTAAAGAAACCTTTTGTAACTATAGTTAATTCCTACACCAATCAGATTCCCGGCCACGCTCACCTCGATAAATTGGGTACTGTCTTAAAGGAAGAGTTAGAAAAACATAACGTTAATGTCTGGTACACTAATATCGGCGCAGCCGTTTGCGATGGTATAGCCATGGGGCATTTTGGTATGAAGTATTCTTTGCCTTCGAGGGAATTAATTGCCGATCAAATAGAAACTATCGTCGGAGCACATCCTCCCGACGCCTGGATTGGCCTGGGAAATTGTGACAAGATTGTTCCCGCTATGTATAACGCTATGGTTAGGATTAATATTCCCTCTATATACGTCAGCGGCGGACCTATGTTAACCGGAGAAAATAATACAGATTTAATTTCTGTTTTCGAAGCTGTGGGAGGGTACAGTTCCGGTAAAATAAAGAAGGAAGAATTAGAAGAATTAGCTGAAATAGCCTGCCCCGGTTACGGTAGCTGTGCGGGTATGTTTACCGCGAATTCGATGAATTCACTGGGAGAAGTGCTGGGGTTTGCACTCCCAAGAAACGGTTCAATACCTGCCACTAAAAGGTTAAAAGGCAAAAAGAGACAATTTGAAATAAACCCTGAAAGAATCGATCTGGTCAAAGAAGCCGCGAGAAAACTTATCTATCTTATGAAAAACAAAATTAAACCCCTTGATATTTTAAGTAAGAAATCTCTTGACAACGCTTTTATTTTAGATCTGGCTATGGGAGGTTCGACAAATACCGTTTTGCACCTGCTGGCTTTAGCGCACGAAGCGGGTATAGAATACAACCTCGACTACCTTAACAAATTGGCAAAAACTACCGCTAACGTGGTTAAGGTCGCACCTTCACGCCCTGAAATACACATGGAAGATATCGACAGAGTCGGAGGAATGGGTGCTATTTTAAAAGCTGTTTACGATAGCGGTCGTTCGAAATTAGACCTTAAAGCCAAAACTGTTTACGGAACTTTAGGAGATTATGTTTTGAAATCTCCAGAACCCGACGGAGAAGTTATCCGCTCTGCAGATAACGCTTTTTCTTCTGAAGGAGGCCTCGCTGTGCTTTTTGGAAATATCGCGAAGCACGGTTCCGTAGTTAAGACGAGTGGTGTCGATGAAGATATGTTTAGCTTTGAAGGAAAGGCTCTGGTTTATAATTCTCAGGAAGAAGCTTTAGAAGCTATATTAAAGAATAAAGTCAAAGATGGTAATGTAGTGGTTATTCGTTACGAAGGGCCGAAGGGAGGTCCAGGAATGCAGGAGATGCTCTCCCCCACTTCGGCAATAAGTGGAGCAGAGATAAAGGCAGCCTTAATTACCGACGGCCGTTTCTCGGGAGGCACCAGAGGTCTCTGTATAGGACATGTATCCCCTGAAGCAGCCAGCGGCGGTGAAATAGGATTAATTAAAAACGGGGATATAATTGAAATAGACGTCAATAAAAAGAAAATAAATGTCAGGCTTTCAGAAAAGGAATTAAAAGAAAGAAGAAAGAAAAAAGCTCCTTTTAAATCAAAAGTGAAGGGTGGTTGGCTGGCAAGATACGCTTATTTTGTTCAAAGCGCCGATAAAGGAGCGATTTTGTCCTTTGAAGAATGAACACGCCCCAAGTGGCTTAAAAAACTGCGCATTTACAACAAATCAAATCGTTCGAGATTTGACGTTAGCGTTTTTTGATAAATACCTATGTTGATTAACCTACACTCCTAATATCAGAAAAATGAGGGATTCTCGCTAAGAACCTAGAAAAAAATTATAAAAGTATCTGCCCTTGACAATAAAAACTCTTTATATTATATTTGTTAATGAAAATCATTCTCAATAAATTAGAGGTCGTTTAAATGAGAGGAAGACATGGTATGGGTCCCAAGTGGTGGGACGGGAACTTAAGAAAACATATGTGTAGAATTACGGTACCGAGACAGGTAATATTAGACGTCTTGAGCAAGGAAGAGAAACATTTAAGTGCTGAAGAGATTTTTCTGAAAGTGCATAAGATTTATCCCGATATTGGTCTTACGACAGTTTACAGGACTTTAAATTTGCTTATGCAGATAGGTTTAGTTTTAAAATTCGATTTTGGTGATGGAAAAGCGAGATATGAATTATCTTCGGGTCCGGAAAAGGAAGGGCACCATCATCATCTTGTCTGTACAAAATGCAACAGAATTATAGATTATAAAGATTTTATAAATGAAGAGGAAAAGTTATTCAAAAAAACCGAAAAGGTACTTGCTCGGAAATATAACTTTAAGATCACCGATCATCTTGTTCGTTTTTACGGATTATGCGATAAATGCAGAAATGACGATTAAAAAATCTTTTAAAGTCAAAAAAGGAGGCGTTTATGCCAGGTGGAGATAGAACAGGTCCTCTTGGGATGGGACCAATGACCGGAAGAGCAGCAGGTTACTGCGCGGGATACTCCGTTCCGGGATATATGAACCCGATTTTCGGTAGGGGTTTCTTCGGCAGAGGCAGAGGTAGAAGCTGGTTCGGTCGAGGTCGAGGCTGGGGAAGAGGATGGGGAATGGGTTATTTCGCTGGTGGTTTTCCCGATTGGGGATATTACGGGGCGCAAGTCAATCCTTACGCTCCGGAACTCGGTCCCGAGGAAGAATTGGCTCTTTTGAAAGAAGATGCCAACGTCTTAAAAGAGCAACTTAAGGAACTCCAAGACTATATAAATACGCTGGAAAAGGCAAAAGCAGAGGATAAAAAGTAATTTTAGTTTAAGGGATAAAGCATAGAAACTTTATCCTTATTAAAAAAAGAAGAGTCAACGAATGAGAATTGCTATATCTACAGATGGAGTACTTGTATCTCAGCATTTTGGAAGATGCCCTTCTTTTACAATTGTTGAAATAGAAGAAGATGAAATAAAGAGTAAAGAAGTCATAAACAATCCGGGACACCATCCGGGATTTATACCCGAGTTCTTGCAGGAAAAGGGAGTCGATTGTATTATTGCCGGTGGAATGGGTAGAAAAGCAGAGCTTTTTTTTAAACAATATGGAATAGAAACAATCGTAGGGATAACAGGTACAATCGAAGAAACGCTGGAGAAAATTAAAAATGGAACTTTGATGGGCAAAGAAAGTTTATGCAAACCGGGGTCAGGCAAAGGCTATGGCATAGAAAAGACAGAAAAATAGGAGGAATTTTTAAAAATGAAAATATGTATTACATCACAGGGCGATAATTTAGACGCGGAAGTAGATCCGAGGTTCGGCAGAGCCGTTTACTTTCTTGTTGTCGATACGGATAATATGGAAAGCGAGGCTATTCAAAACCCTTATATACAAGCTGTCGGAGGCGCGGGGATTCAGGCGGCTCAGTTCGTGGCGAATAAAAACGTCAAAGCGGTTATCACCGGAAACATCGGACCAAATTCTTTTCAGGTATTGACAGAAGCCGGCTTAAGTGTAATTTCGGGTGTGTCGGGTAGCGTAAAGAGTGCAATTGAAAAGTATAAAAACGGTGAGTTGAAATCAGTCGAAAACCCGACAGTAAATGAAAAATTTGGTATGCCGCAAGGAAATTAAAAGGAGAAATAATGGCTGTTAATATTGATAAAGGAAAATGTACAGGATGCGGAGATTGTGTGGATGTTTGTCCTGTTGAGGCGCTGAGTATAAAGAATGAAAAAGCTGTTGTGAATGACGAATGTATCGATTGCGGAGCGTGCGTTAATACGTGTCCGAACGATGCTATTTCTCTTTAAAAATGTTATCTAAAGGGTCTTCCGGCAGAGGAGGTAGAAGGGGAGGGAACCGTCCCGGCTCCGGTCCAAAAGGCAACTGTATTTGTCCCAAATGCGGAGCAGAAAAACCTCATCAAGTTGGAATTCCATGTTATGAGCAAAGTTGCCCGAAGTGCGGCTCTAAAATGGCAAGGAAATAGACATTTTTAAATTCAATATCAGTTACCACTGATTTAAACTTTTTCTGCTATGATGATTCATATATTAGAGGACAAAAGGTAAAATGAAAACTTATCTGGAATGTATATCATGTTTTTTTAAGCAGGCTCTCGAAGCTGCAAGAATGGCAGGAGCGGACGATAGTGCCCAGAAGAAAATCCTGGATGAAGTAGCAAAAAATATTCCTGAAATCAAATTGTCCTCTACTCCTCCGGAGATGGGAAAAATCATACACGATGTCGTAAAAAAGTTGACCGGGCAAGAAGACCCTTACAAAAAACTAAAAGAAAGAGCTAACGAACAAACATTAAAAATCTATCCCGAATTAAGAAAAAAGATAGAATCGTCTTACGATAGATTGCTTATGGCGGTCGAGCTGGCAATAGCTGGAAACATAATAGATTACGGCACCAAGAATTCTCTCGATGTAGAAAAAGAGCTTGTAAAAATACTAAAGAAGGAGCAAAGGATTATAGAAGAGGAAAAAGAATCTATTTTCGATTTTAATTCTTTTAAAAAAGCTTTAAAAAACGCAAAGAGTATTTTGTATATCGGAGATAACGTCGGTGAAACTATTTTCGATTGTATATTATTAGAAGAAATAAAAAGAGCCGATCCAAAAAAAGAAATAGTGTACGCGGTTAGAGAAAAACCTATAATAAACGATGCGTTAAAGGAAGACGCGATCAAAGCGGGTATAGATAATTTTGCCAAAATTATTTCAAGCGGGTCGGAAGTTCCGGGTACTATTATTCCCCTGTGTTCAAAAACTTTTATCGATATCTTTAAAAATTCCGATTTAGTAATTAGCAAAGGGCAGGGAAATTATGAAACTCTATCTGATGAAAAAAGATCTGTCTTCTCCCTTTTTATGGCAAAATGCCCTGTTATAGCAAGAGATGTAGGCTGCGAAGTGGGAGAAATCGTCTTGGTTTGTAATCATAACTCATCTTCCGAGAAGAATTAAATGTTGGACAAGACATCGGGTTTATCCGGTTTAAAAGAGAAAATAAGGAATTGTAGTAAATGCTCATTGTCCAAAACAAGGAAAATCGCACTCCCCGGAGAAGGAAATTCGGAAGCCAGGGTTATGCTTGTTGCTCAAGCCCCGGGAGAAAAGGAAGATGAAGACGGGAAAATGTTTGTTGGTCCAACAGGAAAGGCTTTAGATGAAGTACTCGGTAAACTAAATATAGAAAGAAATAATATCTATTTAACGAATCTTATTAAATGTATGTTACCCAATTACCGAAAACCCAAACAGGAAGAAATAGATGCCTGTTCGGAATATCTCGATCGGGAAATTGAATTTGTCGACCCTGAAATAATATCTCCACTGGGATATTATGCTACGCGTTACATACTAAATAAATACGACTATTCTATACCTGATAAAAAAGAAGACCTGGAAAATCTCTACGGACAACTTCTTCTGACAGAGGGAAAAAAGATATACCCTCTGTCCCATCCAACCGCTCTGGTTTTTGATACTACAGATAAAGAAAAGATAAAAAGAGATTACAGTAAACTTAAAGTTCTGCTTTACGAATGCAAATGGTATCCCGTATGTCCTATGAAGAGATTATACGATAACGGCATACTTGATCGTAAATGGATCGAACTTTACTGTAAGAGTGATTGGAAAAGCTGTATCAGATATAAAATGGAAGAAAACGGCGAGACACATCCGGATTGGATGTTACCTGACGGAAGTATCGATACAGGATTAAAAACAAAACAGGATGAGATATAAAATGGAAATAAAAATAGTATTTGATAATAATAATTTAAACGAAAAATTTATACCCGGCTGGGGTTTTTCCTGTTTGGTTGATAAGACTGTGTTATTCGACACGGGAGAAAAAGCGGAATATCTATTTAAAAATATGGAAGCCCTTGATATAGATATTTCTAAAATAGAAAAGGTGGTTATTTCTCATGACCACTGGGATCATACCGGAGGTTTATGGGGATTACTTGAAAGAAAAGACGGCGTCAACGTTTACGGATGCCCTAATTTTAGTGAAGAATTTAAGAAAAAAGTTGTTTCTCTCGGAGGAAATCTGATTACGGTAGAAGAACTTACTGTGGTTAAAGATGGTATTTTCGCGACCGGTGAAATCGTGGGAAATTATAAAGGCTCATTTATAGCAGAACAAGCATTGTTTATTAAAGAGCAGAAAGGTATTACTATAATTACCGGATGTTCTCATCCGGGGATTGTAAAGATAGTAAAAAATATTAAAGATAGTTTTCCTGAGGAAAAAATAGATTTAGTCTTTGGAGGTTTCCATCTTATGAATAAGGACGCAAGAGAAATAGAACTTATTGTAGAAAAATTGAAGGAATTAGAAGTCAAAAAAGTTGGTCCCACACACTGCACCGGTTATGAAGCGCAGGTGATTTTTGGAAAAGCGTATAAAGAGAATTTCATAAGAATTGCAGCGGGAAAAACTTTCGAGGTTTGAAATATGTTTAGAGAAATCCTGAAAGAATTAAAAAATCATGCTCCTTTCACAATATTCGGAGCAATTACGGGAATAGTCATCATGTTGTTATCGTTAAAACTGCCCTATAGCGTTTCATATAATGTATTCTACGTGCTTCATCCCTTCCATGTATTTTTAAGCGCCTTAGTTACTGCTGCGATGTATAAACTTCACAAAGACAAATTTTCTCTCTTTGCTTTGCTTTTAATCGGCTACCTGGGTTCTATAGGTATCGCTACTTTAAGCGATTCGATTATCCCCTATATGGGAGAGTCAATTCTAAACATGCCTAATAGAGGAATTCATTTAGGATTTATAGAAAAGTGGTGGCTGGTTAATCCCCTGGCAATAGTAGGGATTATCGTTGCTTATTATAAACCAAAAACAAAATTTCCCCATAGTCTTCACGTTCTTTTAAGCACATGGGCATCTTTATTTCACATAATCATGGCAGGAGCAGGATTTTTAAGCTGGTTTTCATATACCGGTATCTTTATATTTTTATTCCTAGCGGTATGGCTTCCCTGCTGTATAAGTGATATTGTCTTTCCTCTTTTGTTTGTAAAAAAACCCCATAATGGAGAATAACATTCGGGGTAAGAAAACAAAGAACAACTCAAGAATAGACGTTTTCGAACAGAATATAGAGCGATACGAAAACTGGTTTAGCAAAAATTGGTTCGCTTATTTATCAGAATTAAAAAGTATTAAAGATTTACTGCACCATGGGAGAGGAATTGAAATAGGTATTGGTACCGGTAGGTTCGCTGAACCTCTAGGAATAGAATTTGGAATCGATCCATCAATTGCTATGCTTAAAGTTGCGCGGAAAAGAAAAATCAAAGTTATCGGAGGAGTAGGGGAATATCTGCCAATTGCCAGTAATTCTTTTGATTTTGCGTTAATTACTACTACTCTTTGTTTCTTAAAAAATATAGTAAAAACTTTTAACGAAATAAAACGAATACTTAAGAAAAATGGCTTTATAATTTTAGGTTTTATCGACAGAGAAAGCTTCCTGGGAAAAATATACATGAAGAAGAAAGAAAAAAATCCGTTTTATAAATTCGCGAATTTTTATTCCGTGGAAGAGGTTATAAAAAAATTAGAAAAAGCGGGATTTTCTAATCTGGAGATAAAACAAGCTCTTTTCCCCTATCCCGAAGAACTGAAAAATATAGACGATATTAAAGAAGATTATGGGAAAGGGGGTTTTGTTATTATCAGGATGAGGAAAAACGGGGAGGGTTAAATGGCGGTAATGGAAATAAGTGTTGTTCCTATCGGAACAAAAAATCCCTCCTTAAGTCGATATGTCGCTGGAGCCATAGAGGTCTTAAAAGGGGAACCGGATATAAAATACCAGTTAACACCTATGGGAACGATTATAGAAGCAAGTTCCATTGAGAAATTGTTATCTATTGCAGGCAAGATGCACGCATGCGTTTTCGAACGAGAAGTCAAAAGGGTTGTAACAACAATCAAATTGGACGAAAGGAAGGATAAAGAGTTAACTATGGAGGGTAAAGTTAAATCCGTTGAGGAGAAACTTAAGAAAATCTAACCACAGAGTACACAGAGAAAAAACAAACACATAGAGGTCACAGAAGCAAAATTTTGTTGTTTAAACCCAACCCACCATCCTAAATATTCACATGTAGAACATGTAGTTCTTATAGTTTTCATTTTTCTTTTTCCCTACTCAGCTATTTAACCATTTTGCAATTCAACCAATCCAAAGGATTTATAAATGGGACGCAGATTGACAGGATAAACAAGATTTTTTCGACTAACCGATTAATTCACAAATCAACCAATATACTAACCGCCTTAACGGCTACCTCACCTTTTGACATTCTTTAAAGAAAGTCTGATTTTATTGATATAGGTCGATTTTTTGAATACAAAATTGAAACTAAAAGCATAAATGTGCCAGCAATCAACAAAGTGCATACAGCGATTAACATTATAACATTTCAAATATCCTCTGACTTTGTCGTAATATAGCGTATGAACTGGGAAGCTTGGGAAAATAAAGGGGGCAAAGTTCAGCACATAATAAATAACAATTTAGTCATCCGCTGTTGGTTCCCAGTCAGATTTTGTTAGTGTGTGAGTGCGTGCGTTTGGGGGTTCGGAGAAACCGACGACTAACGGCCTAACCGACCCACAGACCAACAGTTTAAAATCTTTGTGTTCTCCGTGTGAGATTATTTCGAAAAGATTTCTGGTTGATAATTTATAATAATTAAGTATATTTGAATATGAGAGTAAAACAGAAAAAAAAGGTTAATCCAAAGGAAATTTTTGACCCGGTTTTGTTCTGGGACGCGGAGAATATAGATATTGAGAAACACGCCTGTTATATTATTAGTCGAATTCTTAATTTTGGTGACGAGAAAGACATCAAAAAATTGCGGTCTGTTTATCCGGATAAAAAAATTATCGAAGCCGTAAGAAAAAGGCGTAGCTTATTGCCCGAAACCGGAAAATTCTGGGCTGTTTATTTCAAGATACCATTAAAGGAAATAGCGTGTTTGAGAATGTATTACCAGAAAATACGGTAGAAGTAATAGATACTTTATTACCGGAAATCAATGATTTTTACCTGGCTGGCGGCACAGGTCTGGCCATTCAAATTGGTCATAGAAAATCGGCTGATCTGGATTTTTTTACGACAGAAGTATTCAATACCGATTTTCTCCTCGATAATCTACAACCCGATAAAACTCTATTAGTTAAGGAAGGAACTATTCATTGTGAACTTCGAGGTATCAAGTTATCATTTCTTTTTTATAGCCAACCCCTTATTTATACGGCAATCAACTGGCGAAATTTAAGCCTGGCGGATTGGAGGGATATAACTGCCGAAAAATTTAAGACTATCGCACAGAGAGGTTCCCAAAAAGATTTTTATGATTTATTTGCTGTTCTGCAATTAAAACTTCCTATAGATGAAGCTTGCAAGATTTTTAAAAAGAGATTTTCTTCGGCGAACATGAATATGTATCATGTTCTCAAAAGTTTAACTTTTTTCGAAGAAGCAGACGAAGAACCTTCTCCGGTCTTACTTATGAAAGAGCAAGAGTGGCAGTGGGAAAAAGTGAAAGAATTTTTTGAAGACAACATTAAGCAATTCGAAAAGTATCTTATTAAATAATAATTTTGTCGGTATAGTATATTGTTACAATACAAACTTTTTTCTGCTTGTCTACGCAATGAGTTAATTGGTTTTTTGGATAGGAGAGGTGATTTAACAAAAAATCCTGACGATCTGCGTCAATCTGTGTCCAAATTTCAGGATTTAGAATTTAGGTATTGGGATTTAGAAAAAATCATTTGTGTAATTCGTGTTATTTGTTGTTAATTAACGTTCGGGAATCAAGGGTTCTAGGATTCCAGAGTTCAAGCAAAAAACAGCAACAAATCAGTGTGTATCAGTGTTAATCTGTGGCTAATTTTGGGGATGGGTTTAGCGGAAGGCGGAGGCTGTGCCAAAACCCTCTTTTTCGCAATTTGCAGAAAACTAAGTTCTTGTTTTTCAAAGGCTTATTTTTTAGAAATCCGTTAAATTTGGACTTTTGGCACAGCCTCGGCGGTCGGCGGATAGCCTAATATCTTTGTGGTCTTTGCGAGCTTTGTGTGAGATTAATTCGAGTTGTGGGTTGAGTTTTAATAAACACAATAAATTTTGGGGTGGGAGGAGTGGCTCTGTGTCCTCGGTGCGTTTTTTGTTCCTCTGTGGTCTCTGCGGTTAGTTCTGGGATGGGTGGTGTGCTTGACAACAGATGAAAATATATTAAAATTTATTTAAATGAACAGAAGAGAGTTCCTAAAAACCCTCGCAGTTTCACCTTTAACTGCATTGGCGAAAGCTCCATCCATAGGATATTACGTCGAACCAAAAATAGCTTCGTACTGGATAAAAAAAGAAGGTACCTTTGTAGAGTGCCAGAACTGCCCTCACCATTGCGTGTTAAGAGACGGTCAGAGAGGTTTCTGCAGGGTTCGTGAAAATAAAGGTGGCAAATTATATACACTAAGCTATGGAAATCCCTGTGCAGTACATATAGACCCGATAGAGAAAAAACCTCTTTATCATTTTTTACCAGGAACAAACGCTTACTCAATTGCGACAGCCGGCTGTAATTTTAGATGCAAACACTGCCAGAATTATCAGATATCTCAAGTCGCCCCTGAAGAAACAAGCAATTACAAACTACCTCCAAAAAGCTTAGTTGGCGAAGTCCTGCACCGAAAGACAAGAGATAATATTAGTTCGATAGCCTATACATATACCGAACCTTCGATTTTCATAGAATATATGCTGGATTCGGCAAAGCTTGCAAAAAAAGAAGGAATCAAAAATGTTTATCATTCCAACGGCTACTTAAGCGAGCAACCACTCCTTGACCTCATACCATTTCTCGATGGAGCAAATGTAGACCTCAAGTTTTTTAAAAATGATTCATACAGGAGCATAGCTTCCGGCAGTCTCGAGCCCGTGCTCGATACCTTAAAAAGACTTAAAGGAGGAGGAGTCTGGTTAGAAATAACTTATCTTATTATTCCTACTATAAATGATGATAAGAAAGAAATAAAGGAAATGATAAGCTGGGTTTTAAATAACTTAGGAGATGAGGTTCCCATACATTTCTCCCGCTTTTACCCAACCTACAAGCTTGAAAATCTACCTCAGACTCCACTCGTAACTGTAGAAACAGCAAGAGAGCTTGCCCTTGAACTTGGAGTTAAATATCCTTTTGTAGGAAATGTACCGATGGGACATCCCGGCGAAAGCACTTATTGTCCTCGTTGCGGAAAATTATTAATAAAAAGGAGAGGTTATTATATTCTCGAAAACAATATAAAAAGTGGCAGTTGTTCTAGCTGCGCCGAAAAGATAGCGGGAGTTTGGATATGAAAATACTTGATATTAAGTCGTTAACGAAAATTTACCGCTCTCCTTTCCTGATGAAAAAGTCGGTAGGTTTAGACGGACTGGATATGGAAATCGAAGAAGGAGAAATATATGGATTATTGGGTCCAAACGGAGCAGGTAAAACCACGACGCTTAAAATAATAACTAATCTGATCAGGCCAACTTCAGGAAAAATAAAGATATTCGGTAAATTAGACCCTTTAGAAGCGAGAAAGCGAATCGGTTTTTTACCGGAAAATCCTTCCTTTTATCCACATTTAACCGGGGCAGAACTTCTCCGTTTCTACGCTAAGCTTCACAATATAAATCTTTCTAAAGATAAAATTAAAGAAAAAATAGCTATGGTTGGGTTAGATGAAAGTTTAGACAAAAGAATCGGCGGGTACTCGAAGGGAATGATTCAAAGAATAGGTTTTGCTCAAGCCATAATTGGCAATCCTGATTTTGTGGTGCTCGACGAACCTCTTTCAGGGCTTGATCCAATGGGCAGAAGAGAAATAAAAGATTTAATTATTGAAACCAACAGGAAAGGCAAAACCGTCTTATTTTCGTCTCATATTCTATCAGACGTAGAAGCGATTTGCAACAGAGTCGGAATAATAACTAACGGCAAAATGAGGCAGGTCGGAAACTTACGAGACATACTAAAAAGAGAGGTAAAATATGTGGAAATAGAATTCGAAGGAATTGACAATGCAAAAAGTTTCAGCAAATACGGAGAAATAAGAACTGAAAAGAGTGTTAATTATCTTCGGATTGAAAATGAAAAGAACAGAGATAAAGTAATTAAAGATATAATAAAAAAAGAGGGAAAGATTCTTTCCGTTGTACCCGTCAAAAGTACTCTTGAAGAACATTTTGTGAGGGTGATAAATGAGTAAAATTTTTGTTATAGCAGAGAACACATTTAAAGAAGCCGTGCGTGATAAGATTTTCATCTCTATAGCAATAATCGGTTTTTTACTAATCGCTTCATCAAAGATTTTTATACCTATATCGATAGGAGAGGCATTTAAGATAATAAAGGACTTCGGGATAAGCCTTGTGGAAATATTCGGTTTAATGATAGTAGTCTTTGTCGGTTCAAGAATATTTCATCAGGAAATTGAAAGAAAAACTATATATTCTATAATGTCTAAACCGATTGATTCACTCGAGTTTGTTGCAGGTAAGTTTTTAGGTTTGTATTACCTCATTGCAGCCGTTCAGTTTCTATTGTTTGCAATTTTCATAATATTTTGCAAACTGTATTTACGGACTGTGGATATATATTTGCTGAACATTCCTTATTTCTTGCTGCTGGAATTCCTGTTACTCGATGCTTTAGTTATATTTCTTTCCTGCTTTACCTCACCACTAACCTCAGGAATTATATCCTTGCTGCTTTTTTTCATAGCGCATATGACTTTTTATCTTAAAAGCCTTACTCAAATTCTAAAGGTTCCTATCCTGGCAGTTATTCTAAACTTCTTATATTATGTATTACCAAATTTCTCTGTATTTAACATAAAAGCAACTGTCGTTTACCATATGCCAATTACAATAAACTCTTATCTTTTAGCGTTTTCCTATTCTCTTCTATACTCTTTCATTTTGATAATTTTCTCATCTTTTTTATACTCAAGAAAAGAATTTCTATGAAAAGATTATTGTTGGTGTCGGTTTTAATTATATTTCTTGCTTTAACTGAAAAGAACGGATTTAAATGGATGCCAAAACAAAAAAGAGAAGAACTGCTTTATTTTCCTTCAAATGAATTCGTAAAAGCAACTACAGGTGGATTTGATCTTCTTCTGGCAGATTTCCTGTGGATTGAAACTGGGGCTTATTTTGGTAAACACCGACAGACTGATAAGCGCTATCCTTATCTCTATCACATGTTCGATATTATTACAGATCTCGACCCAAAATTTATACCGGCGTATACACTCGGCACAATATTACTTACAACCGACGCGAAAAAAAGCGATCTTGCTTTAAAGTTACTCGATAAAGGCATGGCAGACAATCCGGAACTCTGGCAGATTCCCTTCACTAAGGGTTTTATCTACTATATACATAATAAAAATCCTAAAGAAGCTTCAAAATGGTTTCTCATTGCATCCTATAAAGAAGACGCTCCCGAAATGGTTCAAAAATTTGCGGCCTGGACACTATCTAAGGGCAAAGGGGTTGAGTTGACCCTGCGCTTATATTTAAGGCTGTATGAAATCTCTTCAAGTAAAATATTTACGGAAAAAGCTATAAAGGGAATAAGCAAAGTGCTTTCGGATCAGTATAAACAATTTTATATGGATAAGGGCTATTATACTAAATCACTTTTTGAGTTATATAAGGACGGTTATTTACCCTTTATTCCGCAAATTCCCGGAGGCAGATTTATAATAAAAAATGACAAAGTCATCTTTCAACAGCTTCAATAAACCTTATAGTAACATCGCAAAATACTACGATATTCTTATGAAAGAAGTTAGTTACGAAAAATGGGCAGAATACATAATGGATACTATGAATCTCTTTAATATTAAACAAACACCATTACTTGATCTAACTTGCGGTACGGGAAACTCGATATTACCATTCATCAAAAGAAAAAAGAAACCCCTTTTAGGAGTAGACAACTCCATAGAAATGCTAAAGGTCGCAAAAGGAAAAGTACCTTCCCTGGCATTAGTTCAAGCTAACGCAAGGAGGCTTCCTTTTTCAAACCACTTCAACCTCATACTCTCCATGTTTGACTCTTTAAATTACATTCTTGAATTAGATAATCTCCTTGAAGCTTTTAGCTCAGTGAAAGAAGCACTTAAAGATGGTGGACACTTCGTCTTCGATATGAACACCCCATATGGGCTTAAGTGCGTTTCGGGCAGAGACATCAGGGAAGAAAATAAGAATTTTATAAGTGTTTGGAGAAACGTATATAATAAAGATACCAGAATGTTAACTCTTCACTTAACTCTCTTTATAAAAAAAGACACACACTGGCAGAGAATTGACGAAATACATAAGGAAAAAGGTTACAGCGAAGAAGAAATAAAATATGGTTTAAAAAGTTTAAATTTTCAAGTCATCGATGCTTTTAGATGCTTTGAACATTCGAGACCCGACAGGTTTACAAAAAGAATTTTATATATAGCCAGAGCCAATAAAAAAGGGGCAGATTGATCTGCCCCTTTTTTATTCATAATTACTCCCGGATTACATCGGAGGCATACCTCCTCCGGGCATCGCAGGTGTTTCCTTTTCTTCCCTCTTCTCAGCAATCAAGGTTTCCGTGGTCGTAAGAAGAGATGCAACCGAGACAGCATTCAAAAGAGCAGTCCTGGCAACCTTGGTAGGATCAACAATTCCTGCCTTCATCAAATCTTCAATTTCGAGTGTTTCGGCATTGAAACCAACGTTAACGTCCTTTTCATTCAAGACATGCTCAACTATGACCGCACCCTCTTCTCCGGCATTTGTCGCAATCCACTTAAGAGGTTCTGTAAGAACCTTCGCTATTATTCCGGCTCCGAGCTTTTCGTCACCCTCAAGAGTACCAGCAAATTTCTTGATAGCATTCTTAGTGCGCAGGAGTCCTACTCCTCCGCCAGGAATAATTCCTTCCTCTCGAGCTGCTCTTGTAGCATGAAGCGCATCCTCTACCCTGGCTTTCTTTTCTTTCATCTCTACTTCGGTCGCCGCACCAACTTTAATAACTGCTACACCGCCTGTAAGCTTTGCCAGCCTTTCCTGCAGCTTTTCCTTATCGTAATCGGAAGTTGTAGCCTCTACCTCTGTCCTAATTTGCTGAATTCTGCCTTTTATCTTATCGCTCTTACCTTTTCCGCCAATTATAGTAGTGTTATCCTTATCGATCTTTACTTTATCGCATCTTCCAAGATCTGCTATCTGAACGGCATCTAACTTAATTCCAAGCTCTTCAGAAATAAACTGTCCTTCAGTCAAAATAGCAATATCTTTTAACATTTCTTTTCTTCTATCTCCGTATCCCGGAGCTTTAACAGCGGCTACATTCAAAGTTCCTCTAAGCTTATTAACAACAAGAGTTGCCAACGCTTCACCTTCAACACTCTCAGCAATTATAAGTAATGGAGCACCCTGCTGTGAAATTTTCTCTAAAAGAGGGAGAAGCGGCTTCATTGCAGAAAGCTTGCTATCATGTATCAAAATATATGCGTCTTCCAACTCAGCTGACATATCTTCCTGATTTGTTATAAAATAAGGAGATATATACCCACGGTCAAACTGCATTCCTTCGACAACTTCGAGTTCGGTCTTTAAGCCTTTACCTTCTTCAGCCGTAATAACTCCATCTTTCCCGGCTTTTTCCATAGCATCGGCAATTATTTGCCCTATTTCCTTATCGTTATTTGCTGAAATTGTAGCTACCTGTTCTATTTCTTCCTTTCCCTTTACATCATGAGAAAGTTTTTTAAGCTCTTCAACTACTTTATCCACAGCCATGAGCATTCCTCTCTTTAAAGCCATAGGATTTGCCCCAGCTGCAACGTTTTTCATTCCTTCCAGAAGAATAGCTTCAGCAAGAACTGTAGCTGTTGTTGTACCATCTCCCGCAACATCACTGGTCTTAGACGCAACTTCTCTTACCATCTGCGCGCCCATATTCTCAAAAGCATCTTCCAATTCTATTTCTTTAGCTACCGTAACTCCGTCTTTTGTAACTGTAGGTGCACCCCAACTTTTTTCCAGAGCGACATTTCTGCCTTTAGGACCTAGAGTTACCCTTACGGCTTTAGCAAGTTTGGTCACCCCTGCCCTTAGAGCGTTGCTCGCGTCCTGTGAATATATAATTTCTTTTGCTGCCATTTTTTATACCTCCTTTTATCCTATTTTCGCAAGAATATCATCCTCGCCAAGTATTAGATATTCCTCACCATCATACTCTATTTCGGTTCCACTGTACTTGCCAAAGAGAATTTTATCTCCCTTTTTAACAGGGAGAGGATCATCGTCTTTACCGACTTTTGCCACATTCTTGACAATACCTTCTTGAGGTTTTTCTTTCGCAGTATCCGGAACGATAATACCACTCTTTTTTTTCTCCTCTTCCTCCAATCTTTTTACTAAAACACGTCTACCTACCGGCTCAATCATAATTACCTCCTTTTTTCTATTGCGTTTTTTCTTTACCTCCTCAAATAAACTAATATCAGTGTTAGCGAAAGCGCAAAAATTTTCATTAATAATGATACAACGATTATCAGATTTGTCAAGGGGAAGAATTATCTTTATCTATAAGTATTATGATAAGTTTTTACTGAAATAATCAAACATATATTAACTTTTTATATGGATTATAAACGCGGTTCAATGAAACTTCTGGAATGTAAAAATGAAGCATCAAAATGGAAAATTATAAATCAGAGAAATGGAAAAATGGGGAAATAGTAAAATGGTAAAACCGAGAACGAAGTATATGAGACAATTTCACTATTCAACTATTTTTCGATTCAACCATTCAACTAGATTCGAAGAATCTACATTTTACTTTTTAATTTTTGATATTTGATTTTTTAAAACCCCTTGACAAAAGAAGAAGAAACATTATCTATCCATATGGGTTTTACGCTCCGGATCCTTTAAGGGCCAAACTAACTATTAATCAGAAAATCCCCCTTTAAAAAAATTAAATAAAGGGAGTTGTTATGAATGAAATAGCAAAAAAGACGAATAATATTCTAAAGGAAAAATCTTCGGTTATTTTTTCTCTTTTAAGCGGCTTTGGGAAAGAAATATATATGCCAAAAGGTATAATCTCTCAAAGTGCGGAGGCTAAGCTACATGCTTATGAGTGCAATGCAACAATTGGTATTGCAAAAGAGGACGGAGAGCCAATGTATCTTTCTGCAGTTAATAAGTTTTTTAATTATTTAACCCCTTCAGAGATTTTCCCTTATGCAACTCCTTTTGGACTACCCGACTTGAGAAAGTTATGGCAGGAAAAAATAAAATCGGAAAATGACCTCAAAAATAAAAACATCAGCCTTCCGGTCGTAACCCATGCGATGACTAACGGTTTAATGTTGACCGGTGATCTTTTTGTTAACGAAAAAGACGAAATTTATTTGCCTAATATGTTGTGGGGCAATTATAATTTGATTTATCGGGTAAGGTATAAAGCAAATATCACAAATTATGATTTCTTCAATCCTTCCTTTAAGGAATTAAATGTTAAAGCCTTAAAAAAAGCCCTGAATAATTGTAATAAAGATAAGGTTATTCTGCTTTTCAATTTCCCTAATAACCCTACAGGGTATACTCCGACTGAAGAGGAAGCGGAAGCTATCAAAGAGGTTATATTTGAACTGGCTGACCGCGGAAAAAAAATTCTCATTGTGGTCGATGATGCCTATTATGGACTCTCTTTCGAAGATAATTTGCTTAAAGGCTCTATCTTTAAAAAGTTCGTAGGATTACATCCCAACATCGTGGCTGTAAAACTCGACGGCTTTACGAAAGAATTTTATGTATGGGGCTTTAGAATCGGATTTCTTACATTCGGTGACTATGAGCAAAACAAAGAAGCATACGAAGTCATGGAAAACAAAACTGCCGCTGCTATAAGGTGTTCGATCTCCAACTGCTCTCATCCTGCACAGTCCATTTGTTTAAAGGTGTTGAGCGAGGGAACTTACAAAAAAGAAAAAGAACAAAAATTTAAAGAATTAAAGATGCGGGCGGAAAGAGTAAAAGAAATAGTGTACGATGAAAAATACAAAAAATTATGGGATGTTTATCCATTCAACTCGGGTTATTTTATGTGTTTAAAATTAAAAGATATAGACAGCAACAAGGTCCGGGAACATGCGCTTAAAGAATATGGAATAGGGACTATTTCTATAGGAGATCGTGATTTACGTATTGCTTTTTCTTCTATCCCCATTGAAAAGTTGGATAAACTTTTTGATCTTTTGGCTAAATCGATAAGAGAACTTAAAGACTAAAATTATAGCTTTCTAATACCGTCGGATATCCGGCAGATGTAGAACTCACCTTTAATTCCCGTCTTTTCTTCATATTCTTTGTTTGCTTTTTTTATTATCTCTTCCTGTGCTTCCTGCTTTATCAACGCAATTGCACATCCGCCAAAACCAGCGCCCGTCATTCTCGCACCGTAAACACAATCTGACTCTAAAAAAGCTTCCACCATAATGTCCAGTTCTTTGCAACTTACTTCATACAGCTCTTTAAGTGATTTATGCGATTGTATCATTAATTTGCCTAATTTGTCCAGGTCTCCTTTCTCCAAAGATTCTACAGCCTGCTTTACTCTTTCGTTTTCGAATATAACATGCTCGCATCTCTTTGCAATTATCGGAGGAAGATGGTTTTTATATTTCCCGAACTCCTCTTTTCTGATATCACTAAGATTTTCGATGTTTTCTCTCTTTATAAACTCCTTTAATATCCTCAATCCTTCATTACATTCTGCAACTCTCTCATTATAAGCTGATTTTGCCAGACCCCTTTTTACTTTAGTATTACCAACTATAATTACCGTATCTTTAATATTATGAAAGGGAATTAACTCATGTTCTAATGTTTTACAATTTAAGAAAAGAGCGTTATTTTTTTTGCCGAAAGTTATAATATACTGATCCATTATTCCGCTTTTTACCCCAATAAATTTATTTTCGGCTTCCCTACACAAGAGAGGAATTCTCCTCTCTTCAATGCTTTGATCCGACAATTCCAGGAAACATTTCATCGTAAGAACTTCAATTGCTGCCGAAGAAGAAAGTCCACTTGCCACGGGGATATTCCCCTCAAAAATTATATCTGCTCCGCTTAATTCTATACTTTCTTTTTCTAATACCCAGGCTACACTTAGAGGATAATTTGCCCAATCTTTTTTTTCTTCATACTTAAGCTTACCAAGAGATGAGACTACTTTTTTGTTAAAATTTAACGATTCAAGGTAAATCTTTCTGTCTTTTCTCTTTCTTGCGGCAGCAAGTATACTAAGGTTTATTGCTACAGGTAAAACATAACCGCCGTTGTAGTCGGTATGTTCTCCTATGATGTTTACTCTTCCGGGCGCGTTGAACACATGTATTTCGTTTTGGTCACCAAAGACTTTTTCGAATTCGCCTTTCAACTTTTCAACTCTTTCCTGTAAAAATTTATCGGTTACCATAAAGTTCTTCCATTTTTTTTCTTAACTCATCTGCCTTCTTTTCTGGAGAAGTAGGATTACCGTGTGTCCAAGAACCTGTCTCGGAGCTTGCATTAAATTTTTGCGTTTTTTCATTTCTAAGCGGCGGATAAAATTCGATATGAAACAGATAATATGAATAGTCTTTACCGTCTGTGGGCTTTTGATGGAAACACATCATGTAGGGGAAATCTCTTTCGAATAGATGATCGTAGGTGGTCACTATCCTTTTTAAAGATTTACCTAACTGTAACTTTTCCTCACTGTTCAACTCATCTATAGATAGCCTTTTTTTCCTCGGAACAATAAAAACCTGATAAGGATAATCCGCAAAGTAAGGCACAAATGTAACAAAAGATTCGTTTTCGTCCACTATTCTACTCTTTTGTTTTAATTCCTCTCTTAGAATCTCAAGATAGAGGTTTTTCTTTTCTTTTTCAAAGTATTCCCTGCAAGAGGAAAGTTCAATTTCTATTTTTCTAGGTATAAATGGGAAACCATAAATCTGACCGTGTGGATGAGTTATCGTCACTCCGACCTCTTCACCTCTATTTTCGAATATAAAAACATATTTTATAAAATATTTATTACCCAGTTCTATATACTTATCCACCCATAAATCAATAAGCTCTTCAATACTCTCCATTGACAGATCTCCGAGCGAACCTTTATGCTCCGAAGAATATAGGATTACCTCACACTTACCATAAGATTTAGCGTTTTTAAAGATTGACGAATCAAGAGGTGCAACCTCCGGAGGATCGGGGTTTAGAATAGGCCAATCGTTATCATAAGACAGAACACCATACTCATCAGGAACTTTACCCGACCCAGGACAAAAAGGGCAGTAATCGTCTTCCGGTGTAAGAGGTCTGTTTTGCCTCTCGGTTGACACCATAACCCACCACTTTAGTACAGGATTCCATCTTAATTCATACATTAAGTCTTCTTTAATCGCCCCCTTTTGAAACATAATAGTGTTTATATTCTGCTATAAATTGGGCATAGGCCAAAGGCGCTAAACTCTATTTATTATACAAAACAATAACAAAAAATCAAGAGAAAAATCGGAATTTAAACAGTCTTTTAACCTAAAGATTCGGCTTGCTTCTGTAATTCGATTAATTTTGTGGAAATTTTCCTGGCTATTTGTCTTCTTTCCAGAAAACCGAAAACTTCATCCTTAGAGGAAACAACAGGTAGGTACTCTAGGTTATACCGGCTTAAAATTTCCTGTACTTCCAACATCGGTAAATCAGGGTGGGCTTTTGCGATAACCGGCTCCATTAAGTCGTAAGCCAAAAGAAATGCATCTAATCCGCTTGTCATTAGAGAGTTTTTTATATGATCCACAGTTATGACACCCAGTAATTTTTTGCTTTTATCTGTAACCGGATAAAATAGATTATCCGTTTCGCTGAAAATTTTCAATATTTGCGTTAATGACATATTTTCATAAATCAGAGGAATAGTTGTATCCATAATATCTTTAGCTTTACTTTCTCTGATTATATCTTCTTCGGTAATATTTAAACCTGCTTCGCCTGCTTTAGTTATTGCGATTCGCATACTCAAAGGTCCAATGATTTGGACAATGAAGGTTGTGGTGGTTACAATTACGGTTATTGCACTACCTATCTCTCCCGGGAAACGTTCACTTGCAAGTATTGACAAACCTATAGCCACACCAGCCTGACTGAATAAGCACCAGGGCAGGTATTTTTGGACCGTTATAGGAGCCTTTGATATTCTGGCACCTAAATTAGCTCCGAGTCCTTTGCCTAAAGTCCTACCAACTAGATATACTATGACAATAAGTATTATCGGTATAGTCAGGTTTTTCAGGTTTAACTGGGCTCCGAAAAAAGTAAAAAAAAGTATATAAGGAACTGGCATTAATTCGTTCGTTAATTCAAAAACCTCTTTACTTTTTCTCGGAATAAAATTAGTTACGAAAATTCCTGCAGTCATAGCCGCTAATAGTATATCAGATTTAAATAAATTCGAAATGCCAAGGATTAAGATTAAAATTCCAAGTGAAAAAGTTATTATCCCGTACTTGTCACTAATTTTCTTGACAATCAAAGATAAAAGGAGTCCTCCGAAGATCCCTATTCCAACAGCACTGCCAATGTCATATAAGATATGGAGAAACATCGATGATATCGCCTGTGTTTTTGTACCTGTAATTGCAAAAGTAATGCTTGAGGCTATGGCAAATAAAACAAGTCCCAACCCGTCATCCAATCCTACTATTCCTAAAATAGTTGTAGTCAAAGGCCCTCGGGTTTTGTATTCCCAGAGAACATCAGTTGTCGCCGCTGGAGCTGTAGCCGCCGCAATTGATCCGAGTAATAAACCCAGCGCCCAAGTAAAGTGAGAATTGTCAAAAAACAAATTACCTATTAAAACCACAAAAAGAGTAACAAGAATAAAAGCAAGAAGCCCTTCCGAAAGTAATATATTGATGAATTGTTTACCATATTTTTCAAAAATCTCTTTCTTTAATTCTCCTCCGATTAAGAATCCTGTGACTCCCAATACAAAAATATTGAAGAAAGAAAACGAAGAAAGTATTTGTTTGTTAAGAATCCCTAAAACAGAATCGCTAAGGAAGAAACCAATCACAATAAAAGCTATAACCTGAGGTATCTTGAATTTTTTGAACAGGCGAGATCCGACAGTTCCCAACAAGATAGTTAAACCTATAAGAATTAAAATGTCGAATTCTAATCCAATCATCATTTTATTTTCAGGAACTTAGAATTTTATAAATTTCTTTTTCGTTTTCGGCCTTGATTATTTTTTTTCTGATTTTATTGTTTTTTAGTTTTGAGACCACAAGAGAAAGAAATTTAATGTATAGCTTATGTTCCTTTTCGCCAGCAACGATCATTACCACTATTTTAACAGGTATATTGTCAATAGTTTCGTAGTGGGCTATACCCTCCTTGTTAACACCAACAGCTACAATTAATTCTTTTATGCCTTTGATTCTTATATGAGGTACTCCGATTCCAAGACCTATGCCGGTACTCATCAGTTTTTCCCTGTGTAATATTGCTTTTTTAATTTCTTCTTTGTTGTTTAATTTCTTATTCTTACAAATATTATCTATTAGTTCAAGCAGAATTTTTTCTTTCTTTTTACCTTTAAGTAAAGAAATTAAATCCTCCTCTATATAATCTTTTAGTTCCAATCCCCCCCCTTTATCATATCGTTGTTAAGACGTTATTTAATTATTACAAATGCCCAAAGATACCAATATCAACCTTAAAACCTTTTTTTATTTAATTTATTTAAAGTTTATTACACAGACTATAAAGATATTGAAAAGTCATTTTCTTCTTTGTGTCTTGGTATCTTAGTGGGTTTTCTTTTTAAAAAAATGCGTCAGGGAGGCTTCGAACCCCCGACCCGCGGATTAAGAGTCCGCTGCTCTACCAATTGAGCTACTGACGCATATAGGGTGAATGAGGGGAGTCGAACCCCCAACCCCTGGAGCCACAGTCCAGTGCTCTAACCACTTGAGCTACACTCACCATTTTTCATACGCCTGGAGGGACTCGAACCCCCAACCACCGGATTAGAAATCCGATGCTCTATCCAGTTGAGCTACAGGCGCATTCGGGGTGAGTGGATTTGAACCACCGACCCCCTGCTCCCAAAGCAGGTGCGCTAAACCAGGCTGCGCTACACCCCGCAGTTATTTACACAATCTTTCAATTTTCTCTTTATTACTCTCGATATAATCAAAAACTTTCTCCAGAGCTATCTTTCTATGACTGATACTATTTTTCTCATCTGCACTCATCTGTCCGAAAGTTCTTTTATATCCTTCGGGTAAAAAAACCGAATCATACCCAAATCCCCCATGACCAATTTCTTCTTCGGTTATTTTCCCCCTTACTATTCCTTCAAAAAACTTAAAGAAATCTTCGCTTATAACTAAAGCAATTACAGTTTTAAAATAAGCATCTCTATTCTTCTTACCCTTGAGTTCCGAAAGCAACTTTTTTCTGTTACTTTCATCCCCACCCCCACCATATCTTGCCGAATAAATTCCGGGCCTGCCGTCAAGGGCATTAACAAATAACCCGGTATCTTCTCCTATTGTACAAATATCTGTTTTCCGGAAATATGCACGAGCTTTTTTTAAGCTATTTTCGCGAAGGCTTCTTCCGTTTTCCAATATATCAAGACGGATTGTTATGTCAATAGGGCTTAATATTTCTATTGAGCCCTTATAAATTTTTTTTATCTCTCTAACTTTGCCCCGGTTCTTTGAAGCAACGAGCAATCTCATTCAACAATTATTTCTGATCCTGCCACCCAAGCACCCGTGTATGACGTAGTGCGCCTTAGTTGGTCTTTGTATTGTGTCGCTTCATATTTGTTAGTAAAGTTCCCTACTCGAACTTTGTAATAAGGAGCTATATACTGAACATATACACTCCTCCCCAGCAAACCTCGCGCTCTGTCTGCCGCACTATTTGCATCTGCTTGGCTATGATAAGCCCCAATTTGAACTCTGTAACCTTGCCTTGTTACAGGTCCACTAACAACTGGCGTAGGTTCCTCTTCCAACTCTTCGAGGAATGAAGTAGAAGTGGTTGCTTCCGGGATAGTTTCTTCAAAAGTAATAGAAGAAGTGTCGATATCTTCTCCAGAAACTTCCTCGAACATTGTTTCCCCTATAGGTTCTTCTTCTGCTACTGTCTCTTTTTTTACACAACCCACAGCCAACAACATTACAATTAGTACATAAAAGTAATATTTCATAAGTACCTCCATTTTATTTATTTGTACTTTTTTGGAAGTTGTTCAACAATTTCCTTTAATCCCTGCGTATCTGCTTTTGGTATAATTAAAGTCGCATCTTTTGTGCGAACTACAACCATCTTAGAAAGATCTTTTACCACCATTATACCGCCATCTGAATAGAATATATTATCATGACAATTTATTGCAATGACATTACCCTTTTTAATGTTTCTTTTATCATCAGGTGATTCGACACGGTCAAGAGAGGTCCAGGTTCCCACATCATCCCATTTGAAGTTAGATTCAACAAATACGACCTTATCGCTTCTTTCCAAAACTCCATAATCTATTGAAATGGGCACTCCTTTTCCATAAAGAACGTTTATGTTCTTTTCGTTCGGGTTTTCTCGAACAGCGTCTATATATTCCGAAATTTCCGGACGATACTTTTTTATTTCATCAAGTATTGTTTCCGCTTGCCAGAGAAAAATACCACTATTCCATAGAAAATTTTTGCTTTTTACATAATCGTTAGCTGTTTTAATTTTGGGCTTTTCTGTAAATCTCTTTGCCTTCATTACAGCATCTTCCAATTTATCCCCCCTCTCTATATACCCATATCCGGTTTCCGGTCTGGAAGGAACAATTCCATAAGTCACAAGATACCCCTTTTCAGCCCATTTGATTCCTTTTTTAACGGTCTTCGAAAACTCATTATCGTCAGAAATCCAATGATCAGAGGGAAGCGTAAGCATCAAAGCCTTTTCGTCCTCTCTTAAGAGTTTGGCCGCTGAAAGGGCAATGGCATAAAGAGTATTCATACCCTTAGGTTCAACCCAGATGTTTTCTTTCAAGAAACCGTTTTCCTCAATCTTCTCACTTAGATCAGGAGTCGTAACCACTTTAATCCTTTCTAAAGGCGTTAGAGGCTCTACTCTATCCCTGGTTTGGTCTATAAGTGACTTGTCTCCTACTATAGGTAGAAATTGTTTAGGTTCTTTCTTCGTAGAAGCGGGCCAAAGTCTCGTTCCTCGTCCTCCTGCCATTATCACTGTGTAAATCATCACTTCTCCTCCTCCACGACACCAACTCCTTCCAGTTGAAAGCTTATCTTTCCTACTTTAAGTTTACTCTCAATCTTCACAGGCATATGTTGAGGATCCACAGAAACCCAAATTTTTATTGGTTCTTCCGAACCGAAAATTTTTTCATCCTTTACCTGCGGAGTCAGTAAAAAAGTTCTGAATTTTCCCAGAGGAACTGTCGTCCACTGCAGTTCTGATATGGGAACTATCATTTCCTGATTTTTACCGGAAGAATGAAATGGAACTTTTAAAGTATCTTCGGGATAGAAAGTCTGGCAGCGCATCCAGTAAAGAGCCGCAAAAATGTCTTTCGCCCCCGCAATCTTCTCGGTCCTTCTGCCATCTGTATAAAAGACCGAATCTTCTGTAAATGCGAGGGTGAGGTTATTGCTGTATTTTCCTTCATTAATATTCTTCGTAAATGAAAGCGTAGAAAACGAGCTTGTATCAACTAAGGATTTATAATAATCGTCTATCCTGTACACTAAAGAAAAAGCTTTTTCCGTTTTCTGAACACATTCTATAACATAAGCAGGTTCACCACCTTCCAACTCCCCTTCTCTTATTTCCATAACAGAATATCCGGCTCTTAAAGGCCCAAAATAGGCTCCATAGTTCAGCCGTTCACCTTCAGGGAAAGAAAGATAGAAAGCTAATATTGAATATAAAAGCATTGGAAAAAATTAATTATCGTCAGGCTTATAACCTAAACGATAAAAAGGATTGACTATACCTGAACATACATTTCTAACATGGGAGGAGACTCTCTTAAGGTGTCTTACCAAAAGCGAGTATATTATTCCTTCTTTGCTGGTCAAGCTGCTATCTTCTATTAATTCCTCCAATAGATCCTGGCATTCGTCAACGAGTTCGGAGAGTTTTTCCATAACTTCCTTACCTGATTCTCCTTTTTGCTCCTTATAAATTTCTATGGTTTTCTTGAAATAAATTTGAACTTTCTCTTCTAAACCTTTTATCTTTTCTATATATTTACCTTTTAATGGTTTGGGATATTTGTGAGAGACTTCAATCAGATTTTTAGAATAATCCCCAAGCCTCTCTATGTCGACAACTATGGTCACAAGAACCAGTGAAGGCGTAATATTTTGACTCGGATTAATTGACAGGTGTTTCAGTATTTTTTTTCTAACATCTATTTCCAACGCATTCAATTTTTTATCAATCGCATAAATATTTTCTTTTTCTTTTGCTTTTTCAATAACAATTTTCATGGAATACTGAAACATATTGTACGCTATTTCAAGCATATCTGATACAATATTTTCGGCTTCTTCAACTAAACCTGGTCCTCTTAAAATTTCTGAAAACCATTTAAACATTTTACCTCCCAATAACAAATATAGCAATCACAGGTGTAATTATAAATATAGTTATAATATAAATAAATGCAAGTAATCTTTTCTTCCCGCACAGCTCTCCAAATTTCTTCGCAAGAAAAATGGGAACTTTTCTTAAAGGATACCACACAGTAATACCAAATGCATTAAAGATCGAATGACAGAGTGCTACTGTTATCGCATTCACGTTTCCGGTTACGAGCGCGGCTAAAATTGCGGTTACTGTAGTCCCTAAATTCGCACCGAGAGTATAAGGAAATATTTTTTCGATTGTTGTGAGCTGAGTACCCACCAGCGAAACAACTAAAGAAGTAGTTATTGAACTGGATTGAACAAAGGCGGTTAATCCTAAACCAAGAAGTCCCGCAGTAAAAGCATTTCTAAAAAGAAAATGATCTATAAGAGACTCGAATCTTTCGGCGGAAGCATTTCTAAGAACTTTTACGAAAAAGGTTATCGCGACAACAACAAGAATTAAAGACAAAAACGCTGAAATCAGGTAGTGTTCACCAAATAAATTCATTATTCTTACCGAAAGAGGATCAATTATCTTGTTTAAAGGAGATTTAAAAGTTAAACCTTCTCTTCCCAGTAAAAAATCGGTTAGAAAAAGCGAAGTGCGTTCGATGGGATGGAAGAATATCTCAATGGGCAGAAAGACCATAACTGACAAAATGTTAAAAATATCGTGAACAATCGCTGCAGGAAAAGCTTTAGAAAATTCCTTTTCAACGGAGAAGTGTCCAAAAGAGGCAATTACACAGGTGATTGTGGTTCCTATATTTGCGCCCATGATTATCGGTACAGCATTAGATACTGTTAAGGTCCCCGCAGCAACAAAACCCACCGTTATAGAAGTCGTAACAGAGCTCGATTGGATTATTGCTGTTGCGAGCATTCCGATAAACAATCCTTTAAATGGATTTTCGATTGTACTTATTAACATCCGGGCAAATCCGGTTCCAAAACCTTTAAGAGAACAACTTAAAAGTTCTATCCCTAACAGGAAAAGATATAGTAAAAATAAAGAAAGACAAACATCAGATAAAATTTTATAGGCTGTCTTGTGTTTGTGATACAACAACTACTTTAATCCTTTTTTATACAAAGATTAAAATAAACTCCCCGGGCAGGACTCGAACCTGCAACATCCTGATTAACAGTCAGGCGCTCTTCCTTTGAGCTACCGAGGATTGACGACAACATAATAACTAAGAATTATTTTGTCAACCTGCACGAACGATATCTTTTATTTCGTCTAAGTTCTCAAAATCGTCCGCTGCTCTTATAATTTCTATAGCCGTCGGTCCTCTACCCGGACCTATAAGAAGAATTTTCTTACCCTTTCTGCTTAGATAATGAATTAAAGGTTCAAAATCACTGTCTCCTGTCACGATAACGATTTCATCGACGTAGTCCGACATCGCAACAATTTCCAGAGCCATTTCCACATCCATATTAGCTTTCACCGTTCCATCCGGTCTATCTTTCGCCATCTTGCTCAAGACCCTGTAGCCTGAAAGAGAAATCGCGTCAATTAACTTTAGCCTGTTCTCATCCATTTCTCTCAAAGGAATCAGTGCCGTATATTTAATGACTTCGCCATTTTGCTTTTTATATTTATCAACAAGGTGTTGCTTTAGCTTGTCATATCTTATCTCTGCTCCCTGCTTCTCGAAAACCTGCTGAATATTCTGCACATCTATAAATACTGCAACTTTTTTCATAATTCCTCCTTTGTTGCAAGCAACTCATAGTAAATTTTTTTTACTCTTAATTTTCCTTCAAATCCTAACTTTTAGAATATCCAAACGATGATAAATACTCTTAAAGATACAAGTATCTTAAAGATACAATGATATATACAATTTGGATTTGTCAAGGTGGAGATTTAATCTAAAAAACTATCAGTTTGTATATCAAGTTGTTATAAAATACTTGCTCTTCTATTTCTGTGCGTTTAATTAAAGTTACATGTTCCGTAAACATAGTAACAAGCCACAGATCAATAAAAACAAAAAAATGAAAACTATAAGTCTAAATATTAAAAATTCGTTTGTATGTTAGGTAAATTCGGAACCACTCTTGCTGTCAAACGTCTGTATAAAGAGAAGCTAAAAATACACTGGAGGTAAAAATGGCAAAAAAATGGTTTTTTATTATTTCAGCTTTAGCTTTTATTATTTCATGTTCAAAAGCAGAAAAAACACTTAATTATGGTAAAAACATCGAGATCAGTGCAAATAAAGAAAAAGAGGTAAAAATGGAGAAAATTTCTAAAACAGAAGAAGAATGGAGAAAAGAGCTTCCTCCTGATGTATGCTATATTATGCTGGATAAAGGCACGGAAAGACCTTTCATGGGCAAATATTACAAACATAAAGAAAAAGGAACTTATGTTTGTGCTGCCTGCGGAAACGAACTTTTTAGCTCGAACGCGAAATTCGAATCAGGTACGGGCTGGCCAAGTTTCTATGAGGCGATTGAAAAAGGTAAAATAGAGACAAAACCTGACTCGACAGGAGGAATAATAAGGACAGAGGTTCTCTGCGCGAGATGCGGAGGGCATCTTGGCCATGTTTTCGACGATGGCCCTGCCCCGACAGGCAAAAGATTCTGCATAAATTCTAAAGCTCTGGATTTTGAGAAGAAATAAAAAAAGGCGGGGTAAAAACCCCGCCTTTTTTTATAAAACTGTAATTTACTTTCTATTTTATCAGTGTAATTTTTCGGCTCACACTTCTATCATCACTTGATTTTAAAACGCAAAAGTAAGTACCACTCGAAACAGTATTCCCGGAGGCATCTTTCCCATCCCAAACAGCAACGTTTTCACCTGTAGGAACCTCTCCGCTTACAAGGTTTATAACCTGATTTCCGAGAATATCGTATATATCCAGAGATATACCCTGCTGTACCGGAAGAAAATATTCTATAGAGGTTCGACTGCTGAAAACGGATGGGTTAGCACTTATCATAAACAGGTCGCTCCCTGCAACCGGTTCCTCCTCAATTCCACTCACCCAATCACTTCTATCGAACTTCACCCCACCTCCCTGATATACAATACCATAAAGACCACCCACTATTTGTTCTACTTTTGCACGCGATACCGAATATCCTGTATCTGCAAAAGATACCGGTTCGCTCCACAACAAATCAAAAGGGTTTTTGTGTGTGTAGAAACCCTCTCCCCCAGCCGTATAAACAGCTCCAAAACCATACCCATCCCCTGCTGTAACATCAGTTATGTTACCAATTGCTGCAGAAGGGCCATATAATACTCCAGGAACCCAATCACTTCCGCCATTATAAGAAACCACATATTTAATACAGTTACTACTCTTATATACAATAATAACTGTGTCCTTGTAAGCGTCTATAGACCGGCCACCAATACCGTAATCAAAAGGTCCATAGTATGTCCAGCCGGAATCGCTTCTAGATGCTGCATAAAGGCTGTCGCTTTGACTTCTATAACAACACCAGGTCTCTTCACTTAAGCCGCCATCATTACCGCATACGTCATACCCACTTATATTTTTTATCCCCGGGTTATCAGAGGCCCACGTTTTTCCGGAATCCTCACTCCAGTAGAATAAAAGTGAATCAGCACATATACAATAATAATACAATCTGTGAGTAGAACCTGCTTGAGATGAAGCAAGTTCTCTATTTGATATCCAAATCTCATCTATTTCATCCCACCTTATAACTACAGCAGCGGAATCACCATAGATTGAATCATAGATACCGTTGCTGGTGTAGAATCTTTGAATTGTTTCACCGAAACGCCACGCAACCACAGTATAAAAGTAATCTCCCATAACAACACCTCCCATATTAGTAGGACCAGACATGGCATAGGACCAAGAATATTTATATATCCAGGTTTTTCCCGTATCCAGAGAAACAGACAAATACATAAACCCTTCTATATTATAAAAGGTCTGAATTAAAGAGAATAAACTTCCTGTAGAATTGTCCGCATCAAAAAGATTAAGAGTACCATACCAATCATAACAGCTAACCTCCACATCATCCCCCCATCTCTTCTTAGTTCTTACGGGCTCCTTACCTTTCACCTCGATTAAAGATAAAAAGAAAACTGTGAGTAAAATAAATATAAGAAACATCACATATTTTTTCATATAAACCTCCTTGCTTTAAAAGATATAAAACTCTTCTATTAAACTTATTATAAATAGATATATACTAATATATGCGGAATTTGATTTCCTGTCAAGCTAATCTTTGATTGGAAGAGAACTCCGGTATTCTTTCATAAAAAAAGAGGAGACCTTTAACAGTCTCCTCTTTTTTCTTACTCTTTATAATTTGCTATTATTTTATCGCTTTCTCAATCTTGGCTGCTATCGATTCGGGGTCCAATTCCAGGGCTTTAAAAAGGTCGTTACTCGCGCCCGAAGGAGAAAAGCCTTCTACTCCATAGCTGTGGAGATTAACGGCTTTACCTGTCCTCGCAAGAAGACTTCCCATGATACAGGCAAGCCCGCTGGAAAGCAGATGCTCCTCATATGTAAAGATGTTCTTGTACTCCGCAATAGTACTTACATCTTCTTTGCTGATCGCGAGAGGACATGAAACATTCATAACCGCGAGTTCGATACCCTTACTTTTGAGGATTTCTCTCGCTTTAAGCGCAAATTCAAAAGGATACCCGTATGAAAGAATTACTCCATCCTTTCCTTCTCTCACCTTATCGATTTTACCGTATTCGAACTTATAATCTCCTCCATAGAAAGCATTCCCGTTTTCGTCCTCCACCACAGGGCTTTTAGCTCTTCCGACAACAACCGCGACATTGCTGTCCATTGTAGTTATATATCGTGTAACTCTATCGGTCTGATTTGGGTCTGCCGGAATTATAATTTCGAAACCGGGTATATTTTTTATTAAACCTATAAAATCGACACACTGGTGAGTTTTACCGTCCTCACCGACGTTAAGACCATTATGGGTAGAAACGACACGAAGTTTTGTATTGTTTATAGCGTTTAAACGGTGCTGATTATATGTCTCGTCGAAAGAAAAAACTCCGAAATCGGAGAAAAATGTCTGAAACCCTCTGATAGATAAAACTCCGGAAACGGTTGCTGTATTATGTTCGCTTACACCATTCTGGATAAAATACTCCGGGCGTTCTTTCGCGAACTTATGAGTTCTAACCGAACTCGCGAGGTCGCAATCCGTCACAACGATGGTTCCCGGCTCGTTAATCTTTGCCATATCTGCCAGAGCTGTCCCGTAAACATCCCTGTTTGCTGCTTTCTCCCCGACTTTATATTCAATTGGGGTTCCTAAATTCAGTCTTGGCAAAGGATGAACGTTTTTACTCGCTTTAACCGGCTTAGCTTTGGATGAGGTTCTTTTCTGAATATACTTCTCTGTATCATTTTCTATCCCCAATTCTTTTAATGCCTTATCTAATTCTTCCATTGAAAGAGCTTTACCGTGATAGCCTTCATTTCCCTCTATAAAAGAAGCTCCTTTACACATAACCGTATCTCCGAGTATTGCATAAGGAGTCGAAGTATCGTTAATCGCCGTGTGTATTGCTCCATACAATTCCTCGATGTCATGACCGCATACTTCAAGGACTTTCCAGCCATCGGCAAGATAGTCCTCCTTAATATTTATGGGCATTATGTCTTCGACTTTTCCGGATATTTGCCGGTTATTATCGTCAACAACTACTGTTATATTATTCAATTTGAATTTCGCTGCAAATCTCCTTCCTTCAGCAACCTGACCCTTCGCCTGCTCCGCATCACTCATAAGAGCAAAAACCCTTGAGTCGTCTCCCTTAAACTTTTTCGCCATAGCAAAACCGCAGGCTGCGGAAAGACCCTGTCCCAGGTTCCCCGTAGACCATACTATTCCGGGAAGATGGGATTCAACATGCCCTTCATAAGGACCGGATATATGCCGGAAAAACGCTAAAATTTCTTCCGTGTCAAGTATACCAAGTCTGCCGAGAATCGAATATACTCCCGGAGAAGTATGTCCGTGACTTACAACTACCTCATCATTCGGGATATCGGCAAGGCTATAAACAGAAGTATATATATCGATAGAGGACATCGAACCACCGGGATGGCCTGAGCCAGCCACTGTTGTCATTTTCATAATATCCCCTCTACATTGTTTTGCCGTCTCTTCTAACTTAGATAATACCTCTTGTGAAATGTTTTCACTTTTAAACTGAAATTCTTCTTTTTCTTTAAACCAATTTTTTAAAATATCAAACATTTTGCATCTCCTTAAAGTTTACCTTAATATTTCTGGAATATATAATCTCTTCTTTGTTTGTCAAGGATTCCACCCCACACCACCTCCCCAATACTTTACCACAGAGCAGACACAGAGAAAGCAACAAATTATATTTGTTTTTTTATCCCCCAACTCAAAAACAAAGAGAAACAACAAATCACACAAATAGCACGAATTATTTTTTCCTATTTAACCATTTTACAGTTAGGACATTTGTCCGGTTAGGGTTGTTAGAAGGGATATTTTTATTTACATTAATTTACAAAGGAGGAAGAAATGGAAGCCCAAGCCCTAAAACGGATAGAATCCAAAACAAGA
>Ga0315545_1000186_pt1 | contig 68070 bp, 57 predicted proteins | sample SalMarSW160210MG_FD_203096 | JGI IMG/M metagenome (GOLD analysis project Ga0315545, IMG submission 203096) | Salt marsh sediment microbial communities from the Plum Island Ecosystem LTER, Massachusetts, United States - Salt Marsh Sediment SW1602-10 ...
TTTCTGTCCCCATGTCGATATGCCATAATATGCTCCTTTCATATTCATCTTTACAGCATAAGACAGCATATCGCATGTTGAATAGTATAGTTTATTTTCAAAAATCTCTACCTCCGCTCCTCATAATCATGACACAGTTTCTTTGTGGAGAGGGGTTCACCCTGAAGGGGACGGGGGGGGGGTGAGGTCTTCAAAATGTCACCCTCTATCTTTGCTTCAAATTTATCATTGGAATAACAGCTTTTCTTTTCTTCGCCAGATCGTAGCTGCTCAGAATCTGCACCTGATCTGTCCCTTTTGGGGTCAAAATATCATACACGTCAGGATTGAAATTGGTATTTGTGCCACCTCCTCCCTGATCTTGTGTAGACAGTTCCCCAATCTTTATAAACCTTCCCACTCCATAAGCTGTATTCTTATACCCACCTTTCTGTCCACCGGTTAGAACCTGAAGTTTCCAATCCGCAGGATCCATGTGACTGGAATCCGGAATTTCAATAATCTTCCGAGGGATGCCAAAAGAGAATTCATTTCCTTTAATATGACTCTGTTGAGAAAAGGCTTTTAAGAACAAAAGATGCCACACCCAGTTCTGATCGTAAACCAAAATCCCGGCATTGCTGACCTCGATGACGAATTCATAACCATCCTTTTTTGAAAATTCAAAGTTTCCGTTGCCAAAAATCAGTTGGGTGTTTCCGCTATTTTCCTTATCATCGCAATCTATGGCAACGGCGGCAAATGTGCCGTTGAATGCTTCATCTGGGGAAATTTGTGAATGATTCAAATTGGCAAATTGCAACTGAAAATATACCATCTGATCATCTAAGCTGATTTTAAAACCAGTCAAATCAAAGATTCCAGGGAGCGCTTTTTCATTCCTTGGATAAATATAATCTCCATCTCCCTTATCATCTCCTGAAGGATCAAGTACGTGAAAAACCTCTTTGCCATGCATCCGGTCGATAATTTTGATTTCTGGTGGATGCAAAGTTAAGACGAATTCCTTCCACTCCTCTTGCAGTTGACCAGAGCTTTTGCCATAGATTTTTTTCAAAGCTTCCCTTTGTTCATCATAGGTCTCACCCGCCGTGAATAATTGTTTGAATTTGGGAATCCCTTCGGTATCTATCAAGAATTTAACGAAAGAAGAGACAAGCCCGGAACCGTCATTGTTTCCATATATCCACGGGTCACGGATTAAAGTGTCCAGCCAGATATCTTCATCAATTTCTAACTTTTTCTTTGCCCAGGATAACAAAAGTTCCGGAGAAAAAAAAGATGCTCCTCCCAGATAATAAGCCAGCCCCTCGTTTAAATAGCCCGGAAGAAGCCTTCCTTCCCCTTGAGGAAGAATTCGGTAAGAGATTATGTGAACTATCTCGTGAGGAACAAATCTCTGAGTGGATGCCACCACTCCGTTGATCATCTGAGATCGTGCCAAAGATGCCTCCATCTCGAAGAGCTGACCAACCTCCGCAGAGGAATCACATTTGTAATAATCGATTTTGTCCTGGTAATCCACCTGCAACCGCTCAACCGTCTTCTCATAGAACTGATCCATTCTGCCAAGAAGTGGATCGGTTGGCTCATCTTTTTCGCTTTTGTAGTGATAATCAAAGTGTCTGGATTTTTTTTGAAGCCAATTAATGGTATGGATCAAAATGGGATTTGCCCCCACCATTTTGCCATCTTCTTCTATAAAGTACCTCACGTCTTTTTGCAGGCGCCCCGCCTTTCCTTCTGGATAATACCATTCCACCTCCAGGAGCACATACCCCTTCTTTTCCTTTGTGCTTATTATCCGGTAGTTTAAATGCCGTGGATCGACCCTCCAAAAAGTCAACCAATCCCATTGCCAGTCGTATGTTCTATATCTTTCCGTCTCATCTCTATTCCAGAACTTTCTTGCCTCGTCCTCCGAACCTTGCTGCAATGCCGTTATGTACCCCTCAAAGCACTCCTTGGCTCTTTCAATGTCAGAAGGCGGATGTGCGCAACAAAGCCATCCCAGAACAAGGCTGATGAAGGGAAGATATACACGCTTTCGGATCTTCGGACTCAAGACCGCTAACATAGTCGAATAATATCACAGTGGACGAAGCTTGTCAAATGAAAAAGCCCCACCAATGGCGGGGCTTTCATTTGAATCACCACAAACTCACATTAACTTTCAGAATCCTGGACCATTACCGTGTGAGGAAATTTGGGTTGATGATGTTGAGGAAACTTTAGAGCGTGTCGAAAAACCACAAAAAGGTCCTTTATGTCCTTCTGTCCGAATTTGGATCCATAGGAAACGAAGTGAAGAATCTAATAAATTCAATATGTTCCAAATGCATATGCACTCATACGAGTTTGAGATTCTTCCCCCGCCAAAGGCGGGGTCAGAATGACATTTCTCGACAGGTTCTTAAGTTAGGTGCTGGCTAAAAATTCCGGCACTTTTCTTAAAATTGCTTGACTCGTCTTTTTTTAATCTCTTTTGCTTTTGATCAGAACTTTTGAAAATTGAGTCATGTTTTCCAGCACCTCCCCAGTCCCTCTGGCCACGCAGGTGAGTGGATCCTCGGCTATATTTATGGCAAGATTAGTCTCCTCTCTCAATCTTTTGTCCAATCCCTTTAGCAGAGCCCCTCCTCCGGTGACCACTATCCCCTTGTCCAGGATATCGGCAGAAAGTTCCGGGGGGGTTTGTTCCAGGGCCTGTCTTACTGCCTCTATGATGGCATCCAAAGGCTCGCTTAAAGCCTCTCTAACCTGCACTGAGCTGATCTTCATGGTTTTGGGAATTCCCGCCACTAGATCCCTTCCTTTTATCTCCATGCTCTCCTCCTCCTCTGCAGGATAGGCAGATCCGATCTCCATTTTGATCTTCTCGGCAGTTCTTTCTCCAATTAAGAGATTATAATTTTTCTTCAGATAAAGCATTATGCCTTCGTCCATCTCATCTCCACCGATTCGGATGGAGATATTGTTGACGATACCGTTTAAGGCGATCACCGCAATCTCGGAGGTGCCTCCCCCGATATCTATGACCATGCTTCCAGAGGGGAGATGCACCGGCAAACCCACTCCAATGGCAGCAGCCATGGGTTCCTGAATTAAAAACACTTCCCTGGCTCCGGCATTTTCAGCCGAATCGCGCACCGCTCTTTTCTCCACCTCGGTTATTCCCGAGGGGACGGAGATCACGATCCGGGGCTTCATCAAGTATCGGCGCCTCACCACCCGACGAATAAAGTCGGAAAGAAGTTTTTCGGTTATCTCAAAATCAGCGATTACTCCATCCTTCAAAGGTCTGATTGCCATTATCTCTCCCGGGGTCCTTCCCACCATCTCCTTAGCTTCTTTCCCCACCGCCACCACCTTTTTGGATGATACTTCAATCGCCACCACCGATGGTTCATTTAACACTATGCCTTGACCCCGCAGGAAGACCAGCGTATTTGCCGTCCCTAAATCTATACCGATGTCGTTTGAGATTAAATCAAGAAAGCCCATTGCTCCTCCAAAAATCAAATTCAAAAAAGATCGAAACAAGAAACATCAAACCGATTTACCAAATGTGATCATATTAGTGTTAAAATCTGACTGACATTTTGAGTCCCCCCTTTCCAGTCCCCTAAAACTGTAAACTGAAGACTGCAAACTGCAAACTGAAAACTGCAAACTGAAAACTGCAAACTGTTACTCGTTTTCCTCTTCTTCTCCCAGATAGATATATCTATTTATGAGATGAACCCAATCACTCCATCTTTTTCCTTTGGATTTCTGCGTTTTTATGATATGGGTGAAGGCATCCGCCTTGGCATCCATCGCATCTGCATAATGCAGGATGGTAGCTTCAATGGTCTGGGGCACCACCGGCGAGGCAAACTCCAACTGCCCCTGATGTGAAAGGATTAGATGTTTAAGCTGAAGAGCCAGATCAAAAGGGAAACCCTCGATCGTCTGAATCTTTTTATCGATCAGCTCATCCCCGGAAACTATATGCCCCACCAGCCTTCCCTCATCAGTGTAGTCGAAAAATCCTTTGGCGGAGTAAGCAAAGATCTTTCCGATATCGTGAACCAATGCGCCGGTGATCAAAAGATCCCGATTCACCAATTCATACATGCTTGCCGCCTTTTCACAAATCTGGACTACTTTCAACGTATGGGACAGAAGTCCACCCACGTAAGCATGATGCCACTGCTTGCCCCCGGGGGTTTTCTTGAGCTTCTCCATCAGTGAAGAATCCTGCATTAAAAGCTCCAGAAGTCTTCGCAGGTGGTGATTTTGGATGGTGGAGACGACTTTTTCAAATTCCTGATAAAGCGAATCCAAATCTCTTTCTGAGGCGGGCAAAAAATCAGAAAGGTCGATCTCCTCCCCTTTGGCTTTTCTTAGCCTTTCCACCTTAAGCTGGGGTACCTCTTTATACGTGCTCACCCACCCTTTGATCTTCACGATCTCACCGGTCTGGGCTTGGTCATAGATATGCTCCGGGTTGTCCCAAACCACCCCATCAATTCTTCCGGTTCTGTCTCCTAACTCCAGCTTCAGAAACTTTTCACCATCAGATTTTTCCTTGATCTCTTTTTTACGGAGCACAAAAATTTCAGTTACCTCATTGCCCGGCTTCAGATCTTTTACAAATAAAGTTTTCATTTTCTACGGCGCCAAAAGACTCTTTCTCAAACGTGCCAGAAATTTAAGAGTTAATAATATAGGGCATCCGGTCGATCAAAGTCAAGGATAAAAATCCTTGTGGATGCGAAAGGGCAAACTTATATTCCTTTTTTGGGAAAGAATATGAAGATATTGTATCGATATATTTTCAAAGAACACATCGGACCATTCTTTTTTGGGCTTTCCGTGATCATGTTCATCCTGGTGATGGACTTCATCCTGGAGGTTTTAAACATGATCATCGGCAAGGGCTTGAATGCGTTCATCATCCTGCAGGTGTTTGTGCTGAACTTAGCCTGGATGTTGGCGCTGGCAGTTCCCATGGCGGTTTTGGTCTCCACTCTGATGGCTTTCGGAAGGCTATCTCAGGATAACGAGATAACCGCACTCAAAGCCAGTGGAGTCAGCATCTACCGGCTGATTTTGCCTGTTTTGGTCGCCTCGATTCTCATATCCGTTGGCATGATCTTTTTCAATGATCGGGTTTTGCCTGAACTCAATCATGAAGCCCGCCTTTTGATGACGGATATTCATCAGAAACGCCCCACCTGGAATCTGAAGGAAAATGTGTTCATCGACGAGATTCCCGGATACCACATCCTGATAAAAAAGGTGGACCCGCATTCCTCCGATGTGCGTGGGGTGACCATATATGATTTGAAGAACCGACGCATCCCCCGCACCATCATAGCGGAGAAAGGATTAGTGGAATTTGCCCCGGATAGGAATACTATGATCTTCCAACTTTTCAACGGTGAAATCCATGAAACCGATGAGGGGGATCCTCAGCGATATCGTCGAATAAGCTTCGACAAACAGACGATTTATATCCATGATGTGGGAAGCAAGCTCATTCGCTCCCAGTCCGATTACCGCACCGACCGGGAAAAAACCTCTGCACAGATGCTTGACGACATCAAAAAGCTGGAGACAAACGTGATCGCCTCAAAACAAAAGATTAAGCAGACAGCGAACTTAGCCTGGGAAAAGGTATCCGCAGGTGCGAACCATACGGTTCATACCACAGGATCCAAAGGAAAGGGAGGAGTGCATTCCAAAGATGTTTTAGTTGGAGAGAAAAAGACTCTGGAAAACCTGATTAAGGAAAATCAGAATATTCTCAATCAAATCTTGAGTGAAAAACAAAATATCAAAAATAAAAAAAGATATGTAAACAGCCTTCTGGTGGAGGTGCACAAAAAGTTTGCTTTAGCAGTCGCCTGTGTGGTATTCATACTGATAGGAGCACCTTTGGGCATAATGGCGAAAAAAGGGGGGATGGCGGTGGGATTGGGCTTGAGTTTGGGATTTTTCGTTCTATACTGGGCATTTCTCATTGGCGGAGAGGAGCTGGCGGACAGACAACTCATTCCCGCCTTCTGGGCTATGTGGTCTGCAAACGTTTTAATTGGCGGGGCGGGAATTTATATTTTAGTGAAATCCGCCAAAGAAACCAAATTCATCTCCTGGAAATGGACGAAAAAATTTGTGCCCAAAAGATATAGGGACAAGGGGCAAGGGTCAAGAAAAGCTTTTAGCAGTGGACAGCGGACTGCGGACGGTGGACGGTAATTCAGGGTCTAGAAAAGTCTTTAGCAGTGGACTGCGGACGATGGATGGTAATTCAGGGTCAAGAAAAGCTTTTAGCGGTGGACTGCGGACAGTGGACTGTGGACAAATAACATGCGAATATTAGATAGATATCTGATTCGGCAATTCTGCTTCGCTCTGATCTTCAGCCTGATAGCTTTCTGGGTTGTCTTTCTGGTGGTGGATTTAGTGGAGCACCTGGACAAATTCATCGATAAACACACCTCTTTTTTTCTGGTGATTAAATATTACTTTTATTATACCCCATATATTCTGGTTCTCTCCCTTCCTGTAGCCATGCTTCTCTCCAGTCTTTTCTCCTTGGGGCAATTAGCCAAACATAATGAGCTTACCGCCATGAAATCAGCCGGCATCAGCCTCTATCGTATCCTGCTTCCCATATTTATCCTATCTTTCCTGATAAGCCTTTTTGTCATAGGCTTTGGAGGATCAATCGTTCCCCTCACCTATCAGAAGATGATGGAGGTCAAAACTGTTGAGATTGAAAAGGGGAAGAGAGAGAGAAATCTGATACTGCAAAATATATTCGTTCAGGCAGAGGATGGAATAATATTTCACTTATCCAACTACGACACCAAAGAGAGGTTGGGCAAAGATGTGCTGGTGCAGAGATTTGAACGAAATCGACTCAAAGAGGAGATACGAGCTAAAAGAGTAAGATGGAAAAACAACGGCTGGCTTTTTGAGGACGGAGTGGAGAGGATATTTTCCGATTCCTTAGCGGATCTCGGACGTTCTGAAGATTTAGCCAGGGCAAAGCACGATTCGCTCCCCTCGAATCCTGCAGAAAAGTATCAAGCCTTCGATAAACTTTTTCGGTTGGACCTAAAGATAAAACCCGAAGCTCTATCTCGGAGACAAAAAAAGCCCGACGAGATGGGATATTTTGAGCTTGCCGATTACGTGAAGATCAAAAAGAGAAGCGGTCAGGTGGTGGCAAAGGAGACCACCGATCTTCATTTGAAGATAGCCTTTCCCTTTGTGAGCTTCATCATTGTCCTGTTTGGCGCGCCTCTTGCGGCTAATCCCAAAAGGTCGGGCTTAGCCATCGGATTTGCCATCAGCTTGTTCATAAGCTTTGTTTATTACACTCTGATACGGATGGGACAATCCTTCGGCTACTCAGAAAAGCTGCCCCCACTTCTTGCCGCCTGGGCAGCCAATATCCTCTTTGCCATCCTGGGAACGATCTTACTGGTAAAAGCAAAAAAATAGATCGGACTGCTGACAGCTACCAGACGATCAAAAATGGGTGATCGTAGCGGGGGCTAAATGCCCCCGCCTATGAGAGCCATATATAATCTCTTTCATAGGCGCAGGAATTTATCCTGCGCTCGCTGCATCGGTACTTTATCCCACGGGGAACAGGGTTTCTTCCAGATGTCTACGATTTATTTCCTTGCTTTTTGTTCTTCAGTTTCTAAATTATTGGTTTAGGGTTTTTTAATTTTTCCACCATCAAATTGTACTTGCCCAGATGATGGAAAGAAAGTCAAGGATGAGGTGGAAAGTTTAACTATAAGATGGTTCGGGCGGGGGTTCAACCCCCGCCCGAACAGGAAAGATTTTTCTTTTAAGAGAAGGAGGGATATATGGAATTCAGAGTATATAAGGTGCACCTGCCGGAAAAGACCAACGTGATCGTGGGACAAACCCATTTTATCAAAACAGCAGAGGATTTATATGAGATCCTGGTTGAGTCTGTGCCGGGGATAAGATTTGGTCTGGCTTTTTGCGAAGCTTCCGGGCCGTGTCTGGTAAGGTCGGAAGGAAACGATGTTGAGCTGAAAAAATTAGCCGCTCAGAGTGCCTTTGACATCGGGGCGGGTCACACATTTATAATCTATATCAGAGGTGCCTATCCCATCAATGTGTTGAATGCCATCAAGAATTGTCCTGAGGTCTGCGGAATCTTCTGTGCTACCGCTAACCAGTTACAATTGATAATAGCCGAGACCGAACAGGGAAGGGGGATCGTGGGAGTGATAGATGGTTTTGTCCCCAAGAGAGTGGAAACTGAAGATGAGGTCAAAGAGAGAAAGCAGTTTTTGAGGAGAATCGGGTATAAGCTCAGTTAACAGCAAGAGCCTTTAAAACTTTTTGAAAACCAATAAGGTAGGGCAGGCATTCTTGCCTGCCCTATGAGTCAACCAGGGTTACCTCCTTAGGTAGAGTTCATTCCTCTCCTCTGGTTAATAAACTATCCACCTATATAGGCGCTGGAATTTGTTCTACACCAGAATATGGAACAAAAATGATCTTGAGGTTTGACTTTGCTGATTGAATTTGAAAATGGTATTCACATAAAAGGCACCGGGTTGTGGCTGGATGCCCGAAGAAAGGCTGACTTCTGCTTTGTTTCCCATGCCCACACCGACCATGCCGTCAGACATACCGAAATTCTTGCCACCAAGGAAACCGCCAGATTGTATGAGCACCGCTTCGGAAAAGCAAAATTCAACATCTTGGAATACAACCGTCCCAAAAGATTAAAAGGGGTAAAGGTGGAACTTTTCCCATCGGGTCACATCTTAGGTGGAGCCCAGATACTGATAGAAAAAGACGGGACAAGGATAGTCTATACCGGAGATTTCAAACTGCGAAAAGGCCTAACCGTAAAAAAAGCGGAAATCAAAACATGTGATATCCTCATCATGGAGTCCACCTTCGGGCTTCCCCAATATGTGTTTCCTCATCCACGAGAGGTGCATGCGCGGATGACCGAATTTGTGGAGGAGGCTCAGGCAAAAGAAAAAACACCAATCTTTTTAGCTTATTCTCTGGGCAAAGCGCAAGAGGCTATGAAGATTCTGTCCAACCGAGGCTTTAAGCTTTCCGTGCACCCGACGATCTATAATATTACCAAAATATATGAGGAGTTCGGAGTAAAATTTAAAAAATACGAACATTATCAAGCCGGGAATCTGGAGGGCAGGGTGCTTATTGCCCCTCCCTGGGTGAAGAAATCGCGAATGATTGAGAACATATCCCGAAAGAGAATTGCCATATTAACCGGCTGGGCTATGGACCAGGGAGCCAAAGATTACTACGGGGTGGATGAAGCTATCCCGTTGTCCGATCATGCCGATTTTTCCGAACTCATGGAATATGTAAAGAAAGCTCAGCCCCAAAAAATCTACACCGTGCACGGTTTTGCGGAGTTTGTGAAGTTTTTAAGAGAGGAAGGATTTGATGCAGAGCCGCTTAAGGAAAGCACCAAAGCCAAGGCGACTTTCAGCAAGGACTTACTTACAAATTATGATTTATTTGCCTGAAACTCAAATAAGTTGTTCCAAGGTCTCTGAAAAACTACTTTAAAAGGGCAATTTGGAGTGTTCACCTTCAGGTGAACCAAGCTGAAGCTTTTTGTCTTTTCCAGCAAGGCGGGACCCTGAGGACAGGAATTTTCATGTCAAGCTAAAGGGACTGTTGAAAAACCATTTTGGCCGGGCTAAATGCCCTGCCCTATGAATGATAAGTAATCCTCTCCCATAGGGGGCGGGAATTCATCCCGCCCCGGAGTGTAGCTTTTTCAACAAGCCCAAAAGCTTGACACTCCAGCAAAACTGTTTCTATTAGACTTTTCCTAAGATTTCGTTCAAAGCTGTTGACTTTTCAGCCTTTTCCGTTTAATTTCAAGCGTGTTTGTTGAGCTATTAACATTTTAAACTTCCGAGGTAGTGATGATTAAGTTAGGAGTTGTCGGTTATGGTTATTGGGGTCCTAATCAGGTTCGCAATTTCTACGCCAACAAGGATGCCAACGTCGCTTGTGTGTGCGATGTGAGTAAAGAGAGACTAAATTTAGTAGCGACCAGCTACCCTTCTGTTAAGACCACCACCGATTACAAAGATATAATGAAGGACCCAGACATTGACGCCGTGGTTATCTGCACTCCGGTTTCCAGTCATTTTCCGTTAGCCCAGGAGGCTTTGGAAAATGACAAGCATGTGCTTTTAGAAAAACCTATGACCGCAACTGTGGAGGAATCGGAGAAGTTGATCGATTTGGCGGAGAAGAAGAAAAAGGTGTTGATGGTAGATCACACCTTCCTCTATACCGGAGCAGTGAGAAAGATGAAAGAGATGGTACAAAAAGGCGAGCTGGGCGACATCTACTATTTCGACTCCGTGCGGGTGAATCTGGGACTGTTCCAGCACGACGTAAACGTGATCTGGGATCTGGCTCCGCACGATTTCTCCATCATGGATTATCTTTTGCAGAAGGAGCCGGAGATGGTTTCGGCGGTTGGGGTATGCCATCTCGGTGATCTGGAGAATATCGCCTATGTTACGGTACAATATCCTGGCAATCTTTTGGGCCACCTGCATGTCAACTGGCTGGCTCCGGTTAAGGTCAGGACCACCCTGATCGGAGGCACCAAGAGGATGATCGTATATGATGATACCGAGCCCAGTGAGAAGATAAAAATCTACGATAAGGGAGTTAGCTACTCTGAGAAAAAGGAGGACGTATATCAGATGTTAATTCAGTATCGCTCAGGCGACATGCTGGCTCCCAAGCTGGATTCCACCGAAGCATTGAAGCTGGTGAGCAAGGAGTTTGTCGATTCTGTTAATCAAAACAGAAAGCCACTGACGGATGGAGAGGCTGGGTTGAAGGTGGTTAAACTCCTGCAGGCCTCCACCGAGTCCATGAAAAATAAAGGGAAGCTGATTAGAGTATAGATCGCAGACTCGAACTACCCGAATAGAATATTTTCAAAAACATACGGCTGAGTTCTCTCCATAGAATTCAGCCGTACGCATTTGCCAACAATTATGTGAAAAACTTGCCTGAGGTTCAGGTTCGCAGGGAGGTGGACCATCCTTAAATAGATGATCAAATAGATATATTACAATGGTAAGATGAAAAAGTCAGCTTTCCGTAAGCGAAAAATATTTGAAGTGTTCAATAATCATCCAATTTTCTCTCGTTTGAATATGGATAAAATTGTAGATTCAATTGGTGTATCGCAAAGAGAGCTCTGAAAAAGTCGTTCTTGCGGGGCTGGGAGCCCCGCCTACGCGGGCTAAATCATTGTTATTCAATACCCGAGCGCGTAGGGCGGGCTCTTAGCCCGCCCGATTTCTGCACTTTTTCAGAGACCTCGCAAAAAACCCTTGACTTCAACGTTCTATCGAGTATAATAGAATGAAGGGTGTTGTTGAATGACCGATATATTTCAGGTGAAATGATTTCTGATCAAAGGTTAGACGGAACACCAGACGCTTTTTTGAAAACAAAAACCAGTCACTTAAATTTTTACTTCGGAGGAAGAGTATGAAAAGGATTAATGTATTGATCAGCGGTGCAGGCACTGCCACTTGTCAATCGGTAATCAAGGGATTCAGACAGCAAAAAGAAATTGACGTAAGAATAACCACGATGGATATGAACCCGCAATCTACTGCGAGATATTTCAGCCATTCATTTTATACCGTCCCCATGGCTAAGGATCCAAGTTTCTTAGATGAGCTTTTGAGCATCTGCAAAAAGGAGAAGATTGGGCTTCTCATCCCCATAGTGGACTATGAATTTCAGAAGATAGCTCGTAACACAAACCTTTTCGAAGAACTTGGATGCAAAGTTGCCATCTCCAGCCCGGAAACCATCTCCATCTTCAACGAGAAGGACAAGACCTACCAGTTTTTTACCGAAAACAACATTCCCACGCCCCGAACTTATTCTGAAGAGGAGTTGAAGGACCCCCAGAGTCTGAAATATCCCCTGTTTATGAAGCCCAGAGAGGGACGAGCCACCTTGGACGTTCACAAGATCAACAATCCTTCTGAGTTGGAATATTACTCCAGCACCTGTGAGGATTTCATTGTTCAGGATTTTCATGACGGAAAAGAGTTTACTATTGATGCTTTGTCGGACTTTGAGGGCAACGTAATCGAGGTGCTCCCCCGGCAGAGAATCGAGACCAAAGTGGGGCTTTCCTACAAGGGGATAACCGTGAAAGATGATGAGATGATCCGGTATGGAAAGTTGATCATGGAGAAAGGAAAGATTATTGGACACTGCAACATACAGTTTTTCCAGACCGACAATGGCTTAGTATTTTTTGAGGCTAACCCCCGCTATTCCGGAACTTTGGTTTTGAGTTTGGCTGCCGGTTTCAATAGCCCTCTTTTGTTGGCTAAAATAGCTTTGGGTGAAAAGGTCAAACCTCGAATCGGAGAATTCGAGGATGGAGTTTTAATGCTTAGATATTGGGAGGAGGTCTTCATCGGAAAGGACGGCAAGGTCAAGCCCATACCAAAGCTAACTTGAGTTTAAGGGGAAGATATATCTAAATGATTGCAGGGAAAAGAATCTTGGTCACCGGAGGGGCTGGCTTCATTGGCTCTCATATAGTGGAAAGCTTGATTAAAGCTGGGGCTAAGGTTAAAGTTTATGACAATTTCAGCGCCGGGCTTTTAGAAAATTTAGATGTGGTGAAAAAGGATGTGGAAATAATTCGGGGGGACATCCTTGATTATGAATTGTTAGAAAAAGAGATCAAAGGGATAGAGGTCGTCTCCCACCACGCGGCCCAATTAGAGATCACCAAGTGCGTTGACGATCCGGTCGAAGATCTGAATTCCAATACGGTGGGCACCATAAACGTTTTAAACGCCTCTGTTAAGAACAATGTATCCAAAATTATAAATGCATCCTCCGCCTGTATTTATGGACAAGCCCAGTATGTCCCTGAAGACGAAGACAAGCATCCAACTAATCCCAACTGGGCTTATGGAGCCAGCAAATTAGCCGCGGAAAAATATGGCCAGATCTATGCCCAGCTTTACAGAATTCCGGTGGTGAGCCTCAGGTATGCTATAATTTATGGACCAAAGGAATGGTACGGAAGGGTTCTGACCATATTTCTGAAAAGAGCAATGGAGAATAAACCATTGGTGGTGTTTGGGCAAGGAGACCAGCAAAGAGATTTTACCTTCGTGGAGGACTTGGTAAAGCTGCATAATTTGTGTGTGGAAAAAGAAGAAGCAGATAACCAGGTGTTTAACGTATCCACAGGAATTGCCACCTCCATTCAAAAGCTGGCGGAGACAATAACCTCCTGCATTGATACCAATTCAAAGATAATCCATGAGGAGGTGGAGGAGGGGCAGAGATCAAAGATGGTGGATGGAAGAATGAGGCTCCCCATGGAGCTAAAACAGATGGTGTTGGATCCCAGCAAGGCAAAATCGTTTTTGAATTGGGAGGCAAAGACCAATCTAGCGGATGGGCTAAAAAGGGAGTATCAGTGGTTAAGAGAGAATTCAAACAGATGGGTTAAGATGAGCTATTAATACAAACGCGAGGAATAAGCTTACATTCCCCTCACCCTAACCCTGCGAAGCATTCATACGAATCTCCCCCAAGGGGAGAGGGAACTTCATACCTCCTCCCTTGGTATGAACCACATGGTTTATACCTTGATGGGAGGGGGCAAGGGGGAGGGTGATGCGTATGCTCGTATGAGTGCATACGCACATTCATAAGAATTCTCGTTTGTCTGTATTAATTTCAATCAAGCGACGAGTTAGAGTGTGTAGTATTTTTGTTGTTTAGTTCAACAGGACTGGAAAGGAAAAAAAGATGCTAATCTACTTCGATCTGGATGGTCCCATTCTGGATGTTTCTGATAAATTTTACAGGATCTATTCAGACATCTTGGGCGAACGGGACTTGCCGACTCTGCCTAAGAAGAGGTATTGGCAGTTAAAAAAGGAGCGTACTCCTATTCCGCAAATCATCCTCCAAACCTGCCCCCAGGAGTTCGTGGAGCATTACATAAAGAAAAGGTTAGAGGTGATCGAAAATTTCGAATATCTAAAGCACGATAAAATAATTTTCGGAGCTGAAAAGGTATTAGAGGAATTGATGCTAAACCATCAGTTAATTTTAGTTACCCTACGCAATAATTCGAAAACCCTGTTTCAGGAACTGGAGTTTTTTGATTTTAAAAAATACTTCACCACAATCTTAAGTCTGGATAATAATCACGGCGATTGGAGAATAAAGATTAAGCTCATCCAAGAAAGCGGCACTTTAACGGACCAAGACTCCTTGATTGTGGGCGACACGGAGGCGGACATCATTGCCGGGAAAAATCTGGGGATAAAAACCTGTGCGGTCTTAAGCGGCATCAGAACCAAAGAACTTTTGGAAAAGGCCTCTCCAGATATTATAATTAACGACGTTAACTCTTTGAGCGAGGCAATCAGGAAAATTCAGACCTGATCCCATACCAGGGCAGACCGCTTTTTATAAGATTTTGAACTCATATTGGAATGCAAAATGCCAGAAAAAAAATCTTGGTCGAGATAAATGTATACAATGAGGGTATCAAAATCAAAGATACCCTCAGCAAGTTTCCCCCTCACGCCCCCTATGACGTGGTTGTGGTTGACGATGGATCAACGGATGATACTCCCCAATATATCCAGGAGTTCAGTTATCCGGTTATCCGGCACAAGGTCAACTTAGGCATTGGAAAAACTATCAAAGACGCCATTGAATATGGACAGAAAAATGGATATGATATTATCGTTTTGATGGCGGGAAACGGGAAAATGCAACCCTCCGACATACCAAAATTAGTGCAGCCAATTTTGGAGGAGGGTTACGATTACGTTCAGGGATCCCGATATCTGGAAGGAGGACGAAAGGAGAATCTTCCCCTGTTCAGAAATATTATGATTAAACTTTTTACCTTCCTTGTGTCGTCGGTTACAGGATTTAAAGGAACTGATGTGACTTGTGGCTTTCGCGCATATAAGCTGAGTATTTTAGAAAATCCCAGGATCAATATTTGGCAAGATTGGTTGGATAAATACGAATTGGAGTATTACGTTCATTATAAAGCTTTGACCCTGGGATACAGAATAAAAGAAGTCCCGGTCTCCATGATTTATCCCAAACAGAAAAGAGGTTATTCCAAGATCAAACCCTTCTCCGGCTGGTGGAGTATGGTTAAGCCGTGGATACTTCTGCCTCTTAGGATAAGAAAATAAGACCAAAAAAAATTAAGTAATTAAGGTTCTTCTCCAAATTAGGTGTTAATATCTGAATGAATATGCCTAGGCACATATACGACTATGGAGGTTCAATTTGCCATTCCCCCGGGGGCGGGCAGACGCCCGCCCGTCTGGGCGCATTCGTCTTAGGCGGAGGAGTGCAAAATTCCGTCTTTTTCTACCTCTCCCCCTTGTTCCCCCTCTCCACATTTGTGGAGAGGGGGATAGGGGGTGAGGTCTCGAAAAACGTCACTTTCATTGACTCCTTACGCCTGTCTTTGTTACCCAGAATTCTATCCACTAAATTGAAGAATATCCGTAATTAAAGATGTTGATTGGGGAAATAGGGTGATTTGCCCATTCACCATTATGTTTTACATTCCAGAATTTTTAATAAGCCGAATGATCGAATCTGCGAATTTTAAACATATAGAATTGTTACAATAGAATTGTTTGATTTATGAAGAGGTGGTTACGGTGACATATTCAAGAAAATTAGCAAGATGGCTTGTTTTGGTGGGCATGATACTTTTGATTTTTACTCGTGACGCTTTTGCTTATATCGATCCCGGAACCGGCAGCTATTTGCTTCAACTGCTTATAGCCGGCTTGCTTGGGGCTTTTTTTGCAATTAAGATCTTTTGGAAAAACATCAAAGCATCCCTTTCTAATCTGTTTTCAAAAAGGGAAAAAAAGAAAGACGATGGCAAGTAACGGAAATATTGCAAGCTCCTTTCGGGATCCAAGCGGGTTCGTCTTTTTTTATGATGGTTTAGTTTATCGCCAGGTAAATATTATATACAAGGAGAACTATGACCACCTAATTGACTCTGGTCTTTATGAAAAACTTGTGTATTCAGGACTTTTGATTTCCCATGATGAAGTTGGCACAGATTATGCCAAAACTGATAAAGCTTACAAGATACTCAAGCCTGAGTTGATACCATTTATATCATATCCTTATGAATGGTGTTTTAGCCAACTGAAGGATGCGGCCCTAACCACACTTAAGATTCAGAAGACAGCGCTTGAGTTTGGGATGAGCTTAAAAGATAGCAGCGTCTACAATATACAATTTATGAAAGGGAAACCTGTATTTATTGATACCCTTTCTTTCGAGAAATACCGAGAAGGGCAGACCTGGGTTGCATATAGACAGTTCTGCCAACATTTTCTTGCCCCTTTAGCTCTGATGAGCTATAGGGATATTCGGCTGAATCAATTATTTAGAGTTCAAATAGATGGGATTCCTTTGGATTTGGCAAGCTCGCTTCTTCCTTTTCGGACCCGGTTCAGATTTTCCTTGTTTTCTCACATCCATCTTCATGCTAAGAGCCAAAAACATTTTGCCGATAAAACTATAAATACAAGTGGTCATAAAATAGGTGAACGAGCTTTTTGGGGTCTTGTGGACAACTTAGAATCCGCTGTCAAAAAACTGAAGTGGCAACCTAAAGGCACCGAGTGGGCTAATTACTATGAGGATACCAATTATTCACCGAATGCGCTTCATCTAAAAAACCAACTTATCTCTGAGTTCTTAGACAAGATTAGTCCAAAGATGGTTTGGGATCTTGGTGCAAACATCGGCATGTTCAGCCGTATCGCCAGCCATAAGGGAATTTTTACCATCTCTTTTGATATCGATCCTGCGGCTGTGGAGAAAAATTACCTGGAATGCAAAAAAAAGGGTGAAACCGATATTTTACCTCTCTTGCTGGATTTGACTAATCCAAGTCCCAATATCGGTTGGGAGAATCAGGAAAGAATGTCAATTCTTAAACGCGGTCCTACAGACACGGTACTTGCTTTGGCTTTAATTCATCATCTGGCTATCTCTAACAACCTCCCATTCAAGAAAATTGCAGACTTTTTTAGCAAAATTTGTCACTGGCTTGTCATTGAATTCATTCCCAAGAGTGACAGTCAGGTTAAAAGACTCCTCTCAACCAGAGAGGATGTTTTCCCCGATTACACCCAGCCAGCTTTTGAAAACACGTTCAGTAAATGTTTCACCATACAAAGTTCTGTGAAGATAAAAGATACGGAAAGAATCTTATACCTTATGCAAAGGAGGTAAAGTGAAACAGGATATGAAGAAATCACTTGTCATTCACCCCTTTTTGTTCGCCCTATTTCCCATTCTGTCTATCTTTTCTCATAATGTGGGAGAACTTTATTTGAGTGCAATTGTTACCCCGATAATCATGGTAATCTGTTTCACCCTGGTGATGTTTGTAATATTGAGTCTTATTATCAAAGACAGGAACAAAGCGGGAATAATTGTCTCCTTGTCCTTATTGCTGTTCTTTTCTTATGGGCTTCTTTTTTACTCAGCATACTCAATTATAGGGGAGAAGATCAAACATGGATACGTTCTGGTTGTATGTGGCATCGTGCTTATCTCGGGAGTGTATTCAACCATAAAGACACACAGGAATTTACGTCGTCTTACCATTGTGTTAAACTTGGTGGCTGCTTTTTTGGTGGCCATGCCTGCTGTTAGAATTGCCGCTTTCGAGGCTCAGCATTGGCTCGCCTCTCGGGATGATGAAGGTGTGGAAACACAAAGCCGTGCGCCAGATTCGGACGAATCCGAAAAACTTCCCAGCATCTACTACCTCATTTTGGATGGATACGGCAGAGCGGATATCCTTAAGCATGTATATCAATATGATAATAGCGAGTTCCTAAAGTATTTAACCCAAAAGGGTTTTTACGTTGCCAACAAGAGCAGGTCAAATTACTGCCAAACCGTTCTATCACTCTCATCCTCTTTAAACATGAAGCATCACGATGCTTTAAGCCGTAAACTAGTCGGCACAGACTCCCGTGATATAAGGCGATTGGGTAAACTAATCAAGGAGAGTGCCGTTTCCAAGTTTCTGAAACGGAATGGCTATGTGTTTGTGGCATTTAATTCAGGAATAAGCGCTACCAATATAGAGAAGGCTGATATTTATATGCGTCCCGGACGATCCTTAAGCGAATTGCAAAACACGCTAATAAACACTACTCCCACCGCTTTTGTGCTGAATAAACTGGGAAAGAAATCGCAGTTTGATTCACAAAGGGAACGGATTTTGTTTGCCTTTGACCGGCTGGCAAACATGACTGAAAAGGATTCTCCCCTCTTCGTTTTTGCCCATATCATCGCTCCACATCCTCCTTTTGTATTTGGAGAAGACGGAGAGCCGGTCAAGCCGGGCAAAAAGTGGCCATCTTTTTTGGATGGAACCGACATTATTGTAAATCCGAAGGATAGAGCTGAGTATATAGAGGGTTATAAAAAGCAACTTACTTTTATTAATAAGAAGTTAGAAGAGACCATAGACTCCATAATATCTAACTCACCACGACCTCCCATTATAATCCTCCAGGGCGATCACGGACCAGGTTCTATGACAGACTGGGAAGATATAAATAAAACTGACATGAAAGAAAGAATGTCTATATTCAACGCCTATTATCTGCCTGATGACGGTGACAAGGAGCTGTATCCTAGCATAACACCTGTAAACACATTCAGGATAGTCTTCAACCATTATTTTTGCACTAGTTATGACCTGTTGAAGGATGAAAGCTACTTCTCAAACCACAAGCATCCTTATAAATTCACTAATGTAACGGATAAAGTAGTTGGATCTGCTGTAGTTGATTCTACTATTGTTCCAGAACCTACGGAATGACAGGCTTTATCAGGCTGACCGAGAACTCCAATTGTGTCATTCTGAAGGGAGCCCTTCGGCACTTGTCACCCTGAGCGAAGCCTTGCCTAAGGCGGGCGAAGCGAAGGGTCTGGATTGCCTCAGGGTAAACTCCGCAGAGTGAAGAATCTTGGTTTTATGCGGGTTGGGAAGCGAGATTCTTCGTCCCGCCGGAGGCGGGGCTTAGAATGACAATTCTCAGTCATCCTGTTATCGCCTGACACGGCGTATACACTTGGAATAACACCTTCGCCCTCCTGGACACTGTTGCCTGTGGTCCCTCCGTCTTACAAGAAGTGCCATACCAGATCGGACAGGGGTTGTACCCTGTCCGCCCAGATGGGCGGTCGTCTCCCAGACGGGTCTCCGTGACCATAGAAAAGGGGCGCGGGGTGCAACCCCCGCCCCAACAGGAAAATCAGGTGATTCCCTTAAGGAGCAAGGCTCAAGAATAGTTAAGAGTAAAGAGTTGAAGGCTAAGATCCTAACCGCTCATATTTCGATTTATATTTGAAAAAGACTTGTTTTTTGAAAAAGTTTATTTTAACTTTCTACGAAAAGCGGAATTGCATAAATGCTATTTAAAGAAATCCGTTTATTTTGAAATAGAGGTGAGTGAAAAGAGAAGCCTCTTTCCTACAGTAGGCTGAGTGAAAAATATCAGTGGTGATATGCTCATAAAAACATACCGGCTGTGAAAGGCTACAAAACTTCTGGTGAGGAATAAATCGGGGATCACTTTTGAGAGTGTGAAAATATGGCGAAGGACGTATTATCCAGGGAAGTTAAAAAACAGATTCAGAATATCAAGGAAGTGGATGTATTGGTGGGGATACCCAGCTACAATAATGCCCTGACCATCCCCCATGTGGTGAGGGCAGTTTCAGCCGGGCTGACAAAATACTTCCCTAAATACCGCACCCTTCTGGTTAACTCAGACGGAGGTTCCACTGATGGAACGCCGGAACGGGTAAAAGAAACCAGTTTGGATGATCTGGACGTTTTGTTGATGGAACATCCTGTCTATCCTATCCACAAAATAGTCACACCATATCACGGCATACCCGGAAAGGGGAGCGCTTTCAGGACCATCTTTAAGATAGCTTCTGCTTTGAATGCCAAAGCCTGTGCGGTGGTTGATTCGGATCTAAGAAGTATTACGCCGGAGTGGATTGAAGCTCTGATCGAACCGGTCCTTTTTCACGAATATGATTTCGTCGCCCCCTACTACAAGCGCCACAAGTATGACGGCACCATAACCAACAGCATAGTCTATCCTTTAACCAGGGCTTTGTATGGAAAGAGAATCAGACAGCCCATCGGGGGTGACTTTGGATTTTCGGGCAGATTGGCACAGCACTATCTTCAAAAGAAAGTTTACGACACAGACGTGGCCCGCTTCGGCATAGACATCTGGATGAGCACCACCGCTATGGCAGACGATTTTAAGGTTTGTCAATCCTTCTTGGGGGCAAAGATTCACCAGGCAAAAGACCCGGGAACCGATCTTTCCGACATGCTGGTACAAGTGATTGGCTCGGTGTTCCTTTTGATGGAGACCTACTACCATGTTTGGTCAAAGGTCTCCAACTCAGAGCTGGTTAAGGAATTTGGCTTTAAATTTGAGGTGGGGCTGGAGCCGATCCGGGTGAATCTGGAGAGAATGGTGGACAGCTTCAAACATGGGTTGTCCAATCTAACACCGGTATGGCAAAAGATCCTCTCGCCTGACTTGATGGTTCAACTGAAAGAGGTTGCCTCCCATCATGTGGTTGAATTTTATCTTCCAGATGCCACCTGGGTCAGGATCATATACACCTTTGCCCTGGCATATCATCGACAGGTGATGTCCCGAACTCATATTTTGAAATCCTTAACCCCTCTCTATCTGGGATGGATTGCCTCCTTCGTCAACCAGACCATGGATTCGGATGCAGGGAAGGTGGAAGAAAAACTAGAAGCCTTAAGCCAGGAGTTTGAAAATCAGAAGATTTACCTTTTAGCCAACTGGGATAAGCAAATTAAACCGTAGGCCAGAGGAGGTGCCAGATGGAATCCTCATGGAAAATATCGATTGCCCAATCCTGGAAAAAGATCGCCAGCTTCGCTCCCGATGCGCTGCAACTCATTATAATTATCGTCTTAGGATTCATCCTCGCCTGGATACTGAAATTGATAGTGAGGTATGTTTTGAAGGTGGTCAAGTTCGATGTATTTGGCTACCGGGTGGGGATGACATCAGTTTTGAGCAAAGCCAGCATTAGCCGTTCACCCAGCGAGATGATCGGAATCATCATCTACTGGTGTGCAGTTTTTCTTTTCTTCCTAATTGCTTTGGGAACCTTAGATGTCTATGCGGTGGATAATCTGGTCGCCTCTATTTTCACCTACATCCCTAATTTCGTGGTCGCCATCTTCGTTTTCCTTTTGGGATATTTTCTTTCCAGATTCTTGAGCAGAGCGATTCTCATCGGACTGGTTAATGCTCAGGTGAAGTCCGCCAAGCTGATAGCCACCCTTTTTCAGATATTGATCATCATACTCTTCTCTGCCATGGCCATAGAACAGTTAGGAATAGCCCGGGGCATCGTGGTTGCCACTTTCGCCATCTCTTTTGGGGGTGTGGTTTTAGCATCAGCCATCGCATTCGGCTTGGGCGGAAAGGATATGGCTAAAGATATACTGGAGAGAAGATTTAAAGCCCCCAAGGAGGAGAAAACCAAGCCGGATGAGTTCTCTCATCTGTAAGGTTAAATGACCAGAAAAAGAAAAAGAGTTTTGATCTTCACCGATCTGGATGGCACCCTGCTGGATGCGGATAATTATTCGTTTAGAGAAGCACTCCCTGCCTTAGAAAAGATCAAAAGAAGAAAAATCCCCCTCATCTTGTGTTCCAGCAAGACAAAAGCAGAACTTGAACTTTATCAGAGAAAGTTGAAGATAGATGATCCCTTCATATCCGAAAACGGAGGAGCAATTTTCATTCCACCGGGATACTTCCGACAGATACCGGGTGAACTCAAAAAAAGGGGGAAATATCTGGTTTTGGAATTGGGGACTCCTTACCGGCAAATTAGAAGAAAATTCTTGGAGGTTTTTAATGAATTGAACCTCAAAGCGGTCGGCTTTGGAGATCTAAGTGCCGAAGAGATATCCTCTCTTTTTAACCTTAGTAAAACTGAGGCAAAGTTAGCCAAGAAAAGAGAGTATGATGAGCCATTTTATTTCTTAAAGAAAACAAAAAAAGAGAAGATCAAGTTAGCAGAAAAGAAGTTCAACAAGAGCGGACTGAGCTTAACCACCGGAGGAAAACTTTTTCATCTTACCGGAGGTAACGATAAAGGAAAAGCGGTAAAACTTTTAACCCAGATATACAAAAGCAACTGGGGAAATGATCTTTTGACCATCGGGTTGGGCGATAGCTCAAACGACCTTCCTCTGCTTGAATCGGTGGATGTTCCTGTGCTGGTAAGAAAAAAGGGCAACTTCTACGAACAACACATACTAAACAAGCTGAAGGTCTATAAAGCTTCAGGTATCGGACCCCGGGGGTGGAATCAAGCCGTTCTTGATTTGATCGGGAGGCACGATTCAAAAACGAGTTACTAAGGGGAGCATATAATTGTTTACATCCCCCCTAAAGAAATGGGGGGAAGGGGGGATTCGTCCCGCATTTTGCGGGACGCATTTGAAACTTGGAAAATCCCCCTAGATCCCCCTTTACTAAAGGGGGATTCGTATGAATGCATACGCATTTCAAGTCAAGTCCAAAACAGGTGTGGGAGAAAAAATCAATGCGAAGCTCGTATGAGTGCATACGCACATTCATACGAATAATAAGATGTAAACTGTTTCCTGTTCCTCTTAGTAACTTGCTTCTTTTCAGCAGAAAAATTTCAATTCAAAATCGGATTTGTGCCTCGCCAGAGTCCAAAACAGAAGTTTTTTGCCGATACATAAAAATATCTGACTGATTTAAGGTCATTCGGGGTAAAATTATGCCTGCAAAAAAAGAGACAAATCTTTGGTCGCTTCTTTCTCAGCCCAAATGGATTTTCTGGCTGATTCGGGGAATAATCTTTTTTAGCTTCGTCTTGTGGATGCTTTTTATTCCTGAATATGACCATCGGATCTGGTTGCTTTTGGCTTTCTTTCTGTTTTACTCCTTTGTTGCATTAATCTTTACAAAAAAAGCCAAAACCAAAGGAGAGAAAATTTATTTCCTCATCAGCCTTCTGGATATAATCTTAATCACTTTTTTGGGGGTATTAACTGATAGAAAGGAAAGTGGATTCTTTTTCCTCTACTTTTTGGTGGTGCCATTTGGAAGTTATGTAGCCGGTCTCATCCCAGGATTTTCCTTAGCGTTTCTTTCTTCCGTCTTCTATCTTTCTATAAATGCCAAAGATTTTGCCGGGCTTTCTGTCAGTTCTGTGCTGGTGAAGATTTTAGCCTTGTGGGCTCTGGCTATCGCCGTGGGTATGGTGGTGGAGGAGATGAGATTCTCCAGATCAAAACTTCTGAGGATGTTTGACATCTTGAATCAAAGAACCTCCGAGTTGGAGAAATCACAGGCTCAGATCGAGACCATCTATGAGACCTCACGCACCTTAGGAGAGATATTGAATCTGGATGAGGTGGTGGGAAAGATACAGAATATAGTGCAAAAGATACTGGGATACCGTTTCTTTTCTATTTTCATCTTGACTGACAAAAATACCCTCTCCCTTTTGGGGGAAATCAAAGAAGGGAAAAAAACAAAATACTCGGAGCCAAAAGCAGAGCGGCTCAAGGGAATTCTGCGCGGAGTGGTTAACACTGGAGAACCGGTTAGAATTTTCGACGTGACAAAAGAACCTGATTTTGAACCCAACCCGGGAGAAACAAAATCCTTTATGGCCGTTCCTATGATTTCCCGAGGAAAGGTGATAGGGGTAATGGCCGCTCGCTCCACCAGAATGGGAGCATTTCTGGATCAGGATGAGAAAATCTTCTCTATTCTGGCAGGATCAGCCGCCTTGGCTGTAGAAAACGCGCTTCTGCATCAAAAGACCCAAGAACTCACCATAGTGGATGAGTTGACCGGTCTTTATAACTTTCGCTATTTTAGTCGTAAACTGAGCGCTGAGATCAGAAGAGCTGAAAGATATAAGCAGTTCTTATCTCTTATCATGGTTGATATAGACTGGTTCAAAAGATGCAATGATAACTACGGTCATCTTTTCGGCAACCGAGTCCTGCAGGATTTGGCACAAAGAATCAAAGAATCGGTTCGGGACGTGGATGTGGTGTGCCGTTACGGCGGAGAGGAGTTTGCCGTGATCCTGCCTCAGACCCAAAAAGCCGACGCCCAGACGATCGGAGAAAGAATCAGACACAAAGTGGAATCGGCTGATTTTATAAGCGATGCCAAAGACCCCCGGGTTAAAATTACGGTGAGCTTGGGAGTTGCTTCCTACCCGGAAAATGGGAAGGCTACAAAGGAGTTGATCGAAAAGGTGGACCGGGCTTTGTATTTAGCCAAAGGTCGGGGAAAGAATTTAGTTTGCACGGCTTGACGTTACATTCCAAAATGGTCAACGGATTAAACGGTCAACGGATTAAACGGATGGAGCAGATGTTTAGCAAAGATATTAAATGGGGGACAATTCATAGAGCAAGACTATTTGCTCCTGGGTGGATGTTATCATTCATCCCAATTCTGTGGGATGACGGAGACCCCCGGACGGGAGCGTCGACTCGTCTGGGATAACATCCCGTAGGGAGCAAAAAAATGGTCAACGGATTAAACGGATGGAGCGGATGTTCAGCAAAATTATTAAATGTGAGACAATTCATAGAGCAAGGCTCTTAAAGCTCAGCTTGGCTGGTGTTGCTCTTTTGTTTTTAAGCTGTGCGGAGATGCCGGTTTTCCGGGAGGAGGCCCTCTATCCTCAGATCAAACAGCCGGCAGTGACAATTAAACTTCTTGAGACAAAAAAGAGCCTAACTGTAAGATCCAACGGATCATTTGTCATCAGATGTTTTCCTTGGGAAAGTGAACGATCCACCTACTATGCCTCAGCGGAAATGTTGGTGAAACTTTCTGATGGCGGCATAACACTAAGAGAGAAAACTCAGGGAGAGTTGGAAACTAATCTGCATAGGATCGCATTTATCCCAAAAGAAAGTAGCTTCCGGCTTTACTTAAATGGCAAGCCATATCGGGGTGCGCTAAAGATAACTGCAAGTAAGAATCCCGGATCGCTTCTGGTTTTGAATCCAGTTTATGTAGAGGACTATCTCAAAGGGGTGGTTCCGGCGGAGATCGGAAAACTGGGCCAGCAGGAGATGGAGGCATTAAAAGCTCAAGCCATTGCCGCTCGAACTTACTCCCTCTCCCGCCTGGGTCAATATGCAGAGGGGGGATATGATCTGGAGGCATCGGTGGCTGACCAAATCTATAAAGGCGTCGAAGGAGAAGATCCTCTGGTGAATCAGGTTGTGGAGCTTACCCAGGGAGAGGTGCTGACCCATAAAGGAAAGTTGATTCATGCATATTATCACGCCAACAGCGGAGGAAAAACCGAATTTATAGAAAAGGTGTGGGATAAACCAGAAGAGAGTTACTTAATTTCCGTAGATGATAAAAACTTCTGTTCGTGGTCCGAAAATTATAGCTGGGAGGAAAGCTGGACAAAAGAAGCTTTAGAGAAAAACATCAAGGAATTCCTTGATACTCTTGTAATTTTCTCGGCTGGTGAGTTTGGAAATTTGCTCAACTTGCAGATAAAAGAGAGATCCCCCTCGGGAAGAGTGGGAACGTTGGATGTGGTGACCGATAGGGGAAGTTATCGAATCTGCGGAAATAAGATCCGATGGGCGTTAAGAAAAGGGAGCAATCACAATTCGATTTTGCCCAGCACCTGGTTTGATCTGGAAATACAAAGGGAGAGTGAGGGCTCCATCCAAGGGGTCATCGCCCGGGGTCAGGGGAACGGTCACGGAGTAGGGATGTGTCAGACCGGCGCCATCGGCATGGCGCGAAAAGGATATTCCTATCAAGATGTTTTAATGTATTACTATCCCGGCGTGAAGATAACCAAGTGTTATTAAAAAAGTAATTCTGGAGTGCAAAAGCTTGTCCGCAGGTATGAACCATACGGTTCGCACCACAGGATCCCCCACCTTTGGCGGGGGGCTTTTGCGAATTTCCCTTTATTGTGGCGGGTTGGATGAATCCGACCCCTACACAGTGTAGGGGCTCGATTCATCGAGCCCGATTTTGCCGAGATTTTTGTAGCTTCGATGTCGTTTTACTCAGTACGGGAGTTTATGCCGAAAAACATTGTGTGACCTTGCAATTATTAAGGAGAGCATATAATTGTTTACATCCCCCCTTTGCTAAAGGGGGATGCGTATGCATTCATACGAATTTCAAGTCAAGCCCAAAACAGGTGGGGGAGAAAAAATCAATGCAAAGCATTCATACGAATAATAAGATGTAAACTGATTCCTGCTCCTATTAGTAACTATCAGAGGCAGGAGTTATCTCAGGTATTTTCTCTGAGGGATGAATTCTTACGATGGCAATGCCAGCAAAGATCAGAGCGGCGCCCACTATCTGAAGAGCGTTTAAGGTTTCGCCGAATATGATGAATGCTAAAGCTGATGCCACCACCACCTCCCAGGTGGCCACGATTCCAGCCCGCCCAGCCTCCAGGTATCGCAATCCCCTGGTGTAGAGAGAATAGCCCACAAGGGTTGAAAAGAGAGCTAAAGCAAAAATCCACAACCAGGTCAACGCAGGATAATTCACCGATAGAAGATTTCGTGTTCCCCGAATAAGCAAAAGGAAGAAACTTCCGAAGCCCAAGGCATAAGTGACCACGGTGAAAGAGCTATATCTTGCCACCCCCTTCTTGCCGAATATGCTGTAAAGCCCCGCTCCCAAGCCTGCTCCCAACCCATAAATTATCCCTTTTAAATTAAGCTTAAACTCAGCCGGACTATAAACCTGAATGACCAGAACGCATCCGCAAAAAGTGAGAAGCAAAGCTAAAATCTTGGCTTTGGTGAACTTTTCGCCAAGAAAGAACCGGGACATAAGGACAACGAAAGCGGGATAGGTGTAAAGCAGGATGGTGGCGGTAGCTACGGTGGTGTATTTGATGGCGTAAAAAAATAAAAGAAAACATAAACTCACGCTTAAAAACCCGTAGATTCCGAAAAATAGAAAACCCTTTTTTCTGATCCTCAGCCAGTCGGGGTTTACAAAGATGGCAAAAAGAAACAAAAGCAAAAAAGCGATCAGGGCTCTAAAGGTGACCACGGTCAGAGGATCAGGTTCGCAAAGATAGATCAACCGAGCCAGAATCCCAATGGTCCCCAGAAAACTTGCCCCCAAAATTACACACAAATATCCTTTAGTTTCCTTTTTCATCTATAAGAGTTAAACAAAATCCTTCAAAATTTCCTTGCTATATAAGCATACCAAATGCCTTAAGTTTTGGACAATATATAAAGTGGAAACATTAAAGCAAGTTTTTTATTGCTTGTGTTGTCCATGCGGCTACCGTTTTTTGTTCAATGTAGTATTGATTGGTAACCTTAGATTCGCCAGATTCCCGGGAAAGGGGTATTGGAGTTAAGGCTTTCCCCATACATTTTTATTTCAAGGGACTCTATGCCTTCAGGTTCCCTAAGCTGGCGGGCGTCAGACCAGAACCTAACTTAAGTTAGGTTCTGGTCTAAGTCTCGGTTTCATGGAGACCGAGCAATCTGGAAAAAGATTGACTTATACCATAAGGAGCATTATATTCTGTCAAAAACCAAATCAGAAAGAGAGGAATATGAAGGCGTTAATCACAGGAATTACAGGTCAGGATGGGTCCTACCTGGCGGACCTGCTTTTGGAAAAGGGCTACGAGGTCTTTGGAATGGTAAGACGATCATCCACTGAGAATTTCGATCGGATAAATCACATCCGGGATAGGATTCACCTAAGACAAGCGGATCTCCTAGATCAGCTATCTCTGATCACATTAATTGAGCAGTGCCAGCCGGATGAGATCTATAATTTAGCCGCCCAGTCGTTCGTTCCCACCTCCTGGGAACAACCCATGTTAACCGGAGAGTTCAATGCTCTGGGGGTAACCAAGATGCTGGAGGCGATCAGGCTGGTTAACAAAAAGATCAAGTTCTATCAAGCCTCTTCCTCGGAGATGTTTGGCAAGGTGCAACAAGTGCCACAGAATGAGAAGACCCCATTTTATCCCCGAAGCCCCTATGGAGTAGCAAAGGTATATGCTCATTGGATCACGGTAAACTATCGAGAAAGCTATGGCATCTTTGCAGTAAGTGGGATTTTGTTCAACCACGAATCCCCCAGACGAGGTTTAGAATTTGTCTCCCGAAAAATCACCCACGCAGTTGCTCGAATAAAGTTGGGGCTTTCCAAAAAGCTTTATCTGGGCAATCTGGAGGCAAAAAGGGATTGGGGATATGCCGGCGACTATGTGAAAGCCATGTGGCTTATGCTCCAACAAAATGAGCCGGAGGATTTTGTCATCGCCACCGGGAAGAATCACTCGGTTAGGGAACTGGCACAGATCGCTTTTGAGCATGTGGGCTTGGACTATAAAGATTTTGTGGAGGTCGATCCCGAACTGGTGCGTCCCGCGGAGGTGGATGTCCTTCTGGGTGATTCCTCCTACGCTCGAAAAAAGCTGGGCTGGAAACCAGAGGTCCCCTTTGAGCAACTGATCCAGATGATGGCGGATGCTGATATGGAAAGAGTAAAAAAGAAGATTAGGGAACAGTAGTTCGTAGGGACAGGGCTTGTCCCTGTCCGAGACTCAAGAAACTACCATGATGACAGACATCAGAGCTAACGAAAGAGAATTTATGAGTCAGGTCATATCCTGGCTCAATGAGATTTTGCAAAAGGGAACTTACCCTTTTGAAGTCGCCTCGTCTGACCCTTCTGTAAAAGTCTCAGACAAGAAGACCAAATTCCCTGACGTTCAGATTTGGCTAAACAGAAAAGCTGGACAAGGTTTCTGTGGGTGGGAACTTAAAACACCAGTGACACCAGTGGATGACCCCAAGTTACTGGAGGCGGCTTCAGAAAAAGCCCAAGCCATGCATGCAGACTATTTTGTGACCTGGAACATGCGAGACGCAATCATCTGGCGAACTCCTTCCCTTGGGACAAAGGTTACTCAGGAATACAGATCATACAACTATCCCTCGATTGATTCTGTAAGAATGATCGAAGACCTGTGGGTGGAATCGAAAAAAATACTCCTCAAAGAGCGCGTAAAACAGATTTTGAACGATCTATCCATCCTTTATCGGGATGGTCACCTTCATCTGGTCGATATAGATGCTACTTTTTTTGTTCATTTGCTAAAAGAATCAGCCGTGGTCTTGGGACCTTATATACATCGGGCTTTAAGCCAAAAAATCGGTAAGAGTTCAAAATTCAGGAACGGACTTTTTGACTGGGCAGTCAAACAGGGTATTCAAAACTATGGAGATGAAGCTTTTTACGAGACAGTATCTCGGCAGTTAGTTTATAGAACCCTCGGGAAAATCTTATTCTATATGACTCTGCGAAGATTTAGATCAGACATTCCCAAAATGGATTTGGAAGCAGTCAAACCAGCTCAAGCGGATAAGACGCTGAAGGAATATTTTGAAAAAGCACGGCAGATAGATTACCAGGCAGTCTTCGAACAGGACTTCCTTGATCGGATTGCCATTCCGCCTTCAGCTGTAGATACTTTGGCAAAATTGATAACGGATTTGAATCGTTTCAATTTCTCCCAAATGCCACAGGATGTGTTGGGACAGGTTTTTGAACAACTTATTCCACAGGAGGAAAGACACGCTTTAGGTCAATATTTTACCAGGGAAGAGTTGGTCGACTTAATCAACGCTTTCTGTGTGAGAAGCAAAGATGACAAAATCTTAGACCCCACGTGCGGCACAGGAACCTTTCTCATCCGTGCTTATGACCGGAAAAAGATATTAGGCGAAAGAAACCACAAGAATCTTATCTCATCTTTATGGGGAATAGACATAGCTCAGTTTCCTGCTGAGTTAGCCACAATCAACCTTTATCGACAGGATCTGAGCGATTATGCTAATTTTCCCAGAATCGACTCCAGAGACTTCTTTGAGGTTAAGCCCAAGCAGGTTTTTGAATTCCCTCCTCCTAAACCCAGTTCTAAGCCACAGCCAATGATTAAGGAACAGCTTCCTCAATTCGATGGAGCTGTAGGAAATTTTCCTTACATCCGGCAGGAGTTGATCGAAAAGAGAATCAGGGGAACTAAAAAGCAAATCGAAAGAGTAATTTTTGAAGATTGGAAAGATGAATACAGAGAGCTATTTGATAACGGGAACATAAAGCTCTCCGGGCAGGCAGATATTTATGCTTATCTTTTCTTTCATACCGCTCGCTTTTTAAAAGATGACGGGCGAATGGGAATAGTTACCTCCAATGCGTGGCTGGATGTGGCTTACGGCTACGAACTGCAAAAATTCTTTTTGAAGAATTTCAAGATCATTGCCATAATTGAATCTCGTTGCGAACCCTGGTTTGAAGATCCTGCAGTAAATACCATCGTCACCATCTTGGAAAGGTGCAAAAACGAAGATGAAAGGGAGAATCATTTAGTCAAATTTGTGAAACTGAAGAAGAAACTCAAAGAGCTTATCCCCTGGGATATGAAACTTCATGCCATGGATCGCTGGGGAGGGCTGGACAGACTAATTTACAAAATTGAGGCTGTAGGCTACAATCGTTTTGCTTTAGGAGGTGGGGGCGCAGCCAAACTCAATGAAGAAGTAAAGGAATACGAGGATCGGGATTTTAGAATACGCATCGTAAAACAGAGTATCCTCTTGCAGAAGGTAGAAGATTCAAAAAGAACGGTAAAGTGGGGGCAATATTTAAGGTCGCCTCAAGTATACTTTGAGATTATTGAAAGGTGCAAGGATAAACTTATTCCAATGAAAGAAGTTACTGATGTTCGTTTTGGTATAAAAACAGGGATTAACGAATTCTTTTATCTCACTGACGAAAGGATTAAACACTGGGGCGTAGGAAAGGAGTTCTTAAAACCAATAGTCACATCTCCCAAGGAAATGGAGGAGATTTTGATTGATCCAAAAAATCTTGAATTCAAAGTCTTCGTATGTCATAAAAGTAAAAAAGAACTCTTAAAAGAAGGAAAAAGGCAGGCTCTTAAATATATCAGATGGGGCGAAAAACAAATCACCAAGCAAAAGGGAAGGCACAAAAAGGGCGGGGTTCCCTTTCCAGAAGCTCCATCGGTTAAAGGCAGAACTTTGTGGTATGACGTTGGAGAACGAATACCTGGTGATTTTGTAATAAATCGGTTTATCAATGAACGTTTCTTCTTTCCTGTTAACAAAACTAAAGTATTTTTGGGAGATGTGGTTTTCGAGGGACAGGTAATAAAAAGAAGACAGGCTGAATTCTATTCGGCAGTGATGAATTCTACATTAACCTTTTTATTTGTGGAACTTTTGGGCAGAGCAGGTTTGGGCGAAGGTTTGCTTACGTTTTATGGTCCAGACATAGCAACTCTTTTATTGCCTGATTATGATTTAGTTAGCCCAACAATAAGAAAAAATATAACTAATGCTTTCCACAAGCTTCTTACCCGTAAGGTCAAACACGTCTTTGAAGAAGTCAAAATGAAGGATAGGCAGAAATTGGATAAATTGGTTTTGGAGGCTTTAGGTCTGGATCCAAAAAAATTTCTAAAGCCAATTTATGAGGGACTTTGTGAACTGGTGCATGAACGAATTGCGCTGGCTAAAATGCGAAAAAATGCCCAGAATGCCCGAACCAGGAAGGACCTTGAAAAACTTAAAGAAGATGTGCTTGATGTGGTAATTCCATACGGTCTTAAGAACTTTCCGGAAGAATTTATAGATTCGACATATTTAAAACAATCGAAAGAGATTTCCGTTCCAAAGGAAAAAATGAAACTGGGGCATTTCTTCATGGGTCTGCAAGAAGTGGTATCTGAAGGTGGTTATAAACATGAAGCAAAAAATTTAGAAGAGGCTAAGTTCATTGTTTATTCTCAAAAACCTGATACCTTCATCATCAAGATTCCCAAGAATAAAATAGCTTTGAGCAAAGCGGTAAAAGATTACGAAAGATATGTAAAAAATCTCAAAGATAAATTTTTTGAAACCTTTTTCAACCGGGTATTGGATCACCAGTTGGCAGAGCGATTAACCCAAACTGTTACAGAAGAGCTGGGATTGCCTCAGGTGGCAGATAAGTAGGTGAAAATTTAAATACCCCCTCACCTTAGTCCTGCGAAGCATGCATACGCATCTCCCCGGAGGGGAGAGGAAAAAACGGTGAGGAAAAAAATTCCATTGTCATGCTGAGCGTAGCGAAGCATCTCGGTTTTTGAGATTCTTCGTCCCACCTTCGGCGGGACTCAGAATGACATGTTGCCTCTTTATTAAACGAATCGATTATGAAAATTCTGATTACAGGCATAGCCGGATTTGTGGGGTCACATCTGGCAGAGCAACTTTTGAAAAGAAAGATTGAGGTGTTTGGGATATATCTGCCCGGTGAGAGCTTAGAGAATATCCAGAAGATCAAAAAAGACCTCCGACTTTTCAATTGTGATCTTACCCATTTTGACGAGTTGTCCAGTTTGTTGAAAAGGATAAAGCCTGATCAGATCTATCATCTGGCCGCTTTAAGTTCAGTAGGAGAATCGTTCTCACGTCCGTTGGATACCATCGAAAACAATATCCGCGGAACCTTGTATCTTTTAGAGACTATAAGAAATCTTAAAAAACGGATTAAGATTCTGGTGGCGGGATCAAGTGACATGTATGGGAAAGTATTGCCTAAAGAGGTTCCCATAACCGAAGAGAGACCTCTTCTTCCGATTAGCCCTTATGGTGTAAGCAAAGCGGCGTGTGATCTTTTGGCTTATCAATATTTCAAGTCTTATGGAGTTTTTGCCATCCGGGCAAGAGCTTTCAATCACACCGGGCCGCGACAGCGCACTGGATTTGTAATTCCAGATTTCGCCTCACAGATAGCTAAAATCGAAGCGGGGCAAATGCCCCCGGTTTTAAAGGTGGGCAATCTCTCCAGCAAAAGGGACATCTCCGACGTTAGAGACGTGGTGAGAGCTTATGTTTCTTTGATGGGAAAGGGAAGGGCGGGTGAAGCCTACAATATATGTTCACAAGAAGCGTATAGCATAAGAAGTGTGCTCAGAATTTTGCTCTCGTTGTCGAAAAAGAAAATAAAAGTGAAGGTGGATAAAAAAAAGAGCCGACCGGCAGAGATTCCGATTCTTGTGGGAAATAATTCCAAGATAAGAAAAGCTGTCGGCTGGAAACCGAAGATTCCAATAGAAAAGATGTTAGAGGATACATTGAATTTTTGGAGGAGAAGAGTTAAATTCAAATATCTAATGACGAATGTCGAATGACGAATTTAAACCAGACATTCGATGTCCGTCATTCGTCATCCGTCATTCATCATTTATTTATCTTAGGAGGCATAACTTGTATAAGAGCTTAGAGAAGAAGATAAAAAACAGAACTGCCGTGGTGGGGGTCATCGGGATAGGGTATGTAGGGCTTCCTTTGGCAGTAGAGTTGGGAAAGGAAGATTTCAAAGTCATTGGAATTGACATAAACTCCGACAAGGTGAATCTGGTAAACTCAGGCAAATCGGATATCGATGACGTTAAGGATAAAGACCTGAAACCTCTGGTAAGGGCGGGAAAGATCAAAGCCACCACCGACTTTTCCGTTCTGAAGAAGGTGGATTGTGTAACCATCTGTGTTCCCACCCCTTTGAGCAAGACCAAAGATCCGGACGTCTCCTATATACTGGCGGCGGTGAAAGAGGTTCAGAAATACCTGCATCCGGGGCAACTGGTGATTCTGGAGAGCACCACCTATCCCGGAACCACCGAGGAATTGATCCTCCCCATGCTGGAGAAAACCGGACTCAAGGTGGGCAAAGACTTTTTCTTGGCGTTCTCTCCGGAAAGGGTGGATCCGGGAAATGAAAAATATACCACCAAAAACACCCCCCGGGTGGTTGGCGGGATCACCCCCCAGTGTACCCGGATCGCTAAACTTTTCTACGAGCAGACCATCACTCAGGCGATTGGAATGTCCTCCACCAAAAGTGCGGAGATGGTTAAGCTCTTAGAGAATACCTTCCGCTCGGTCAACATCGGATTGGTGAATGAGGTGGCTTTGATGTGTGATAGGCTAAAGATAGACGTATGGGAGATAATCGACGCCGCCAACACCAAACCTTTCGGATTCATGCCATTTTATCCCGGACCCGGGTTAGGAGGACACTGCATTCCCATCGATCCGCATTATCTCTCCTGGAAACTTAAATCTTTAAATTACTATGCCAGGTTCATTGAACTGGCAGGTGACATAAATTCCCATATGCCGGAATATGTGGTGGAGCGAATCAATCGAGCTTTAAATAAGAACAAAAAGAGCCTCAAAGGGTCGAAGATTTTAGTGTTGGGGGTGGCATATAAAAGGGATATAAAAGACGTGAGAGAATCACCGGCTCTGGATGTGATCAAACTCTTGCAAAACGCCGGGGCGGAGGTTAAGTATACTGATCCTCATGTGCCCTCCATCCGCATGGACAATTCGCTTTTGAAATCGGTTAAGCTTACCAGAAAGCTTGTTCAAAGCTCGGATTGCGCGGCTATCATCACCGATCATTCCGCCTACGACTACGAACTTATCGTCCGAAATGCCCAACTGGTTATGGACACCCGCAATGCCACCAAAAATGTGAAACAGAATCGGGAAAAGATTGTGAAGTTGTAGGGTTTGTTAAAAGACTTTTTGCAAAGAAAGTTTTATGTAGGGACAGGGCTTGTCCCTGTCCTAACCATAATACGGACAGCCATCCCGCCAACGGCGGGATCCCTACGATGATCTATCTTCAAGATTAGCTCAAATCTGGTAATAACGGAACTGAAAGAATTTGATAAAGAAAGCTTTAAAAATCAGCCTGATATCTTTTCTGTTCTCATCTGTCTTATCCCCCTTCTCAAAAGCTACCCTATTAGAAAATATCCCTCTGGATAGCTGGGTTTATGGGGTGGTGGATGAGCTTCACTGCCAGGGTCTGTTCTCCTCCCTTCATAAAAACGTCAAACCCTACACCCGGGGAGAGATCGCCTCCTTAGTTTTGGAGATAAACTTAAGGCAAAAGGAAGGAGGTCTGAGGCTGAGTGATTCCCAACTCTGGTTGCTTCATAAGCTGAATTCCGAATTCCGATTTGAGTTGGAGGAATTATATTACAAAAAGCAAAAAAAAGAGACAGATCAAACTATTCTGCGCTATGGAACCAGTCCGATAGCCCATGTAACTTTAGCTGAAGGTGATAGCTCCTATGCACGTTTGCAGACAAGATTTGAAACCAGCTTACAATTTGATAAAAAATTTGTCCTAAAAGACAGAGTGGTGATAGACACCAAGGCGGAAAAGGAGAGAAGGTATAAAGGTAGGGAGTGGAAAAATGATTTAACCGGAGTGCTGGATGAAGCCTACGCTAACATCGATTTCAGATATTTTCATCTTCTTTTAGGAAGAGACCACTTAAGATGGGGTCCGGGAAAAGAAGATGTGCTTTTGCTTTCCGACCGGATTCCTCCTTTTGATATGATAAAGATAGAAGGAAGGGTAGGTTCTTTTAAGCTGATATATTTTGCCACAGCGCTTGATGACTGGATCTACCATTACGGCTTTCGGGCCAAAAGATATCTTTCTGGTCACCGGATAAACTTAAAGCTCAGATTCGGAGTGGAGATGGGAATATCAGAGGTGGTCCTTTACGGCGGAGAGAATCGCCATCCTGAACCTTATTATCTAAATCCCCTCCTGTCTTACTACGGAGAGCAGTATAATAAGGATTCCGATGACAATATTCTGTGGAGCTTCGATATAGCGCTCTCTACGTTTAAAAACAAGGAGCTTTATTTTGAGCTTTTGGTGGATGATTTCCAGTATGATTTTGAGTCCGAGCCCCACCAGACCGGCTTTCAACTCGGCTTGAATTACGCGGAACCATTTGGCTGGGAAAGAAGCTATCTTAACTTAGAATACACCAAGATCAATAATTGGGTATATGGACAGAACAAGCCCTGGAACGTTTATACCTATCATGGCTGGGGGATGGGAAGCATCCTGGGTTCGGATGCTGATCGATGGTCTCTTGAGCTAATTTATCATTTCACCAGAGATATCAATCTGGCATTCCTGGGGGAATACAGAAGAAAGGGAGAAGGACGAATCACCATTCCTCAAACTCCGGCTGTGCCTTCCTCCAAGAAATTCCCCTCCGGAGTCGTAGAATATACAAATCAACATAAATTTATGCTCACTTATCAACCCAGCGCAAATCTCAAGCTGGATCTGTCTGCGGAGTATAATAAGATCGAAAATTTCAAGAATAAGAGTGGAAAGAAAAAGGATGCCTTCGTTTTCGGTGCAAAATTGAGCTTGAATCTGTGGAAGGAGAGAAGATTTTAGTTTGGATAAGTTGACCCTTAAATCACCCGCCAAGATCAATCTTTTTCTTGAGGTTTTGAGAAAAAGAGACGATGGATATCATGAGATCGTCTCCTTAATTCAAGCAGTAGATCTTTGCGATGAAGTGATCTTGCAAAGGAGAAAAAGGGGGGTGGTTGTAGCTTGTGATCATCCAGACTGTCCCACAGATGAAAGTAACCTAACTTTCAAAGCCGCTTCTATGCTTTTAGAGGAGGAAAAGATAGATGAGGGGGTGAGCATCCATATAAATAAAAAAATCCCTATCTCCGCCGGTCTGGGGGGAGGAAGCTCAAATGCCGCGGCCACGCTTAAGGGAATAAATCAGCTCTTTGAACTTGAACTCTCCGATAAAAAATTACATGTTCTGGCTTCCCGAATCGGTTCAGACGTTCCATTTTTTCTTTACTCTGGACAGGCACTGGTTAAGGGAAGAGGGGAGAAGATTAAGCCGATAAATATGTATAGAGATTATTGGTTGGTTCTGGTGTGTCCGCATTTTGAGGTTTCCACCCGGTGGGCTTATCAGAACGTAAAAATTAGCTTGACAAAAGAAAGAAAAGAGCTTAATTTAAAAAGCTTAGAGAATGGTTTTGTGTTTTTTAAGGCTCTTCGATCTTTTAGAAATGATTTAGAAGAGGTGGTGAGCAAAAGACATCCGGTTATTCAAAAGATAAAAGAGGTTTTAGAAAATTCTGGTGCGTTAAAATCATCCATGTCGGGAAGTGGACCGACCGTCTATGGTGTGTTTGACCGAAAACCACAAGCAGAGGAGGTGGCAAGAAAGCTTTTGCGGGGCGATTGGCAATTTTTTTTAACACAACCAATCCCTGGTAACATTCAGGTCCTTCAGGATGAATCCCTTCCTGGGGCAAGCAGGGAGGACATCCCGCCTTAAAGGGAGCGGAAAAATCCTCTTTGCTTCTGGCAAAGGGCAAACGCCTTTAAGCTGGAAGCAATCACATCATCAGTTGTTAATCGTGCACAAATCATTTCAACTCAGGAGGAAAGAACAGTGGAGATCACCGAGGTAAGGATCACGTTAAGGGATGAGCCGAAGCTGAAGGCGTTTGTCAATGTTACCCTCGACAACTCCTTTGTGATTCGGGGATTGAAGGTGATAAACGGCACCAAGGGATATTTTGTATCCATGCCCAGCCGGAAAAGAAAAAACGGAACTCATCAGGATATAGCCCACCCCATAAACAACGAGATGCGCAGGACGATTGAGGATAAGGTGCTGGCGGCTTATGAGAATGAGTTGAAAGCCAAAGAAGCTGGCGGCGCCGAACAACCAACCGACACCGAGCAACCAGGCGAATAAATTTTTCATTTGACCTCAATCATTCTTATTCCATCGCGTCTATGGGGAGACCTTTAAGGTTTCCGCCAGAGGTATGAACCGAATGGTTCACACCAGAGGTGTGAATCGTATGGTTTACACCAGAGGCCTGAATCGTTTTTTCACCACCCCTCTGGGGCGTCGTCAAGTGGTAAGACACAAGACTTTGGATCTTGTATCCCAGGTTCGAGTCCTGGCGCCCCAGCCAGAAAAGCGGTTCATGGTTCATAGTTCACAGTTTATGAATGAAAAGGTGAAACTGATAAGCGGGAACTCAAATAGACCCTTAGCCCACGGGAGTATGTTTAATTATGATTATAAAATTTGAAAGACTCGGCAATTTGATTTTTGATAAGGTAACATCAAAATTAAAAAATAACCAAGGAGTATCAATATTTGCCAAAGAGAAGGCAAAATTCGAAGGTTGGTTAAAAGTGGAATTGTGTGAGAGTTTATCAAAACGCTTTCCAGACATTGCTCCAGAAAAAAATAGAATTGATATTACTTTCGATGACTGGGCAATAGAGCTTAAAACAGTTAATACTAATTATCGATATGAAAATGTCGAAAATAAAACACGCCCAATTACTAAGAACATTCAAGGAGTGATTGATGATATTGAAAAACTAAAACACACCAATTATCCCAACAAAGCCATTTTATTTGTAGTTTTTCCTGCAACCCGTGACCATGAAAAGTGGCGAATTCATTTGCAGAAAATTTCTGATTTATTAAGGAAGGTAGAATTTAAGGAATTTGAATTCAAAGATAAAATCCCAGGAGTTATTTATTTTGGTTCAATATAATAACGTCCCTTCGCCCAACGCTGCGGTTGCTTCGCAACCTTGCCCTTGGGGTCGTATAACAGAGGATAAAAGACTACAGCTTCGCCTTTGTCCAAATTCAGCCTTTGGCTGAACTTCTTTTATCTTCGATACGTTATACGCCATTGGTCGCTAAAAGATCATCATGGACAAAATGATCCCAATAAAGGATCAATTAAAATCAAATGGAAATCGAAAAGATTCAGGAAAAAGTAAGAAAAGAAGAATATGAGATTAGCTTTGTGGATTGATGAAACAACAAGGGCAAGAGGAGATGAGAAGGATACATAAATATGGGGATTGTTCCTTTTGTGGTGGAGAAGTAAAGGAGGAAAAGGTTGAGTTGGACTATCGTTATCACGGGAAATTATTCATCTTTCAAAATGTGCCAGCTGGGGTTTGTCAACAATGTGGAGAGAAATATCTTCCTGCAAAAGTAGCCAAAGAGATTGAGCACAGAATCCAGACAAAAGAGAAATGGGATAAAACTATTCCCGTTCCGATAGACGTTTTACCTGAAGGAATAGGGGTATAGAAATACATTGATAGTTTTAGAAAAAAGGCGATCAGAGGCGTCCAATATGATGTAAAAGATTTCGTCTCACTTCGTCGGGATACCAACAAGCCAGTATTTCTCTTACGTTAGGAGTGAAAGCGTTTATGAACGAGAAAATAAAGCTGATAAGCGGAAATTCCAACCAGCCCTTAGCTCAAAAGATAAGTGATTATCTAAGCCTTCCGCTATGTGATGCGGAGATTAAAAGATTTTCCGACGGAGAGATTTCGGTCAAGATAAATGAGAACATTCGGGGAACGGATGTTTTCATAATACAGTCCACCAACCCTCCGGCGGAGAATTTGATGGAGCTTTTGGTAATTATTGATGCCGCCAAAAGAGCCTCCGCCGAAAGGATCACCGCGGTGATTCCTTATTACGGCTACGCTCGGCAGGACAGAAAAGATCAGCCCCGGGTTCCCATCACCTCCAAGTTGGTGGCCAACTTGATTACGGTATCAGGGCCAAACAGAGTTTTGACTATGGATCTGCATGCGGCTCAGATTCAGGGCTTCTTTGACATTCCCATGGATCATCTTTTCTCCAATCCGGTCTTTTATGATTACTTTACTGATTTTGAGTCAAATGAATGGGTGGTGGTGGCTGATTTAGGCAGCATAAAGATGGTGCGAAACTTCGCCAAGAAACTCTCCATGCCGTTTGCCGTGCTGGATAAGAAAAGACATGTAGCCAATCAAGTGGAAATCTTGAATGTGATCGGTGAGGTGGAAGGTAAAAATATAATCATCCGGGATGATATTGTGGACACTGCCGGGACCTTAACTCAGGCGGCAGATTTTCTGATCAAACAGGGAGCAAAAGAAATTTATGCCGGCTGTACTCATCCGGTCCTGTCAGGGAGGTCATTGGAGTTAATCGAGAAATCACCTATTAAAAAAGTGGTGGTTTCAGACACCATAGATGTGGAAAACAAAAAGCTTTCAAGCAAATACGAGATTACGTCCGTAGGTAAAATATTTGGAGAAGCCATAAAACGCATTCATGAGGGAGAATCGGTAAGTTCCCTTTTCGAGTATTGATCCACCAAGGAGTGAAATCTTATGAAAGAGGTTATGCTAAAAGTAAGACCCCGGGAGAGGGTGGGGAAAGAACATGCTAAAAAGCTAAGAAGAAGTGGTTTTATACCTGCAGTGGTATATGGCCAAAAAACTCCTTCCGTTCTTTTAGAGATAGAGACCAAATCTTTTTCTGCTCTTTTGAGGGGGGGAGTGGGAGAAAACATCCTGGTCACTTTGTCCACGGATGATGAAAAGGATGGTCAGCGGAAGGTGCTGATTCGGGAAATTCAACGGGATCCGGTCACTGGAGATATCCTGCATGTGGATTTCCACCAGATTTCTCTTTCCAAGAAGCTCTCCATTCAGGTTCCCATTCATCTGGTGGGGACGCCGGTGGGAGTGAAGGAGGGTGGCATCCTTCAGCACGTGCTAAGGGAGTTGGAGGTGGAATGCTTGCCCACTGCCATCCCGGAAAAGTTCGAGGTGGACGTGAGCAACTTGAAGATTGGGGATTCCATTCATGTGGCAGATATCAAGGTGGAGAATGTGGAGATACTTTCTGATCCAGAAAGTTCCATCGTCACTGTGGTTCCCCCCACCGTATTTAAGGAGGCTGAGGTTGCTCCTGCAGTCGCTGAGGAGGAGCCAGAGGTGATAGCCGAGAAAAAGGCGGAGGAAAAGGAAGAGGAGAAGAAGGAAGAGGAAAAGGGCAAGGAAGCCAAAGCAGAGAAAAAACCCACAGAGGGCGGAAAGGAAGAGAAAAAAAAGGAACAGAAATAAGGAAACCAAAAGGCAGATGGGTTTACTTCCTATTGGGTTTGAAAAATCTCTTGTGCAGACAAACATGATTGTCTGAGTTCCCGGCACAGGGGGGGGAATCTATACCGTCTCAAGATCCTGTGGTATGGACCTATAATTCATGCCTGCGGACCTTAAGACCTGAGCTTTTTAAAGCATCCCTTACCTTAGCCTTTTAGCAGTTCTGTAAGGAAAACTACGGAATAATAAAGATGAAAAATAAATGGATATTTTTTCTGGTTTTTTTGCTTCTTTTGGGCTGTTATAGCAATAAGAACAAAACCGAAGAGAGAGTCAGAGAAAGGGTAACCCGGTTTTTGTTTCTGATGGCAACAGATCAGATAGAGGAGGTAGAAAAACTTTTGAGCAGTGATTTGATCGATGGTGAAAATAAGGAGTACTTTTTAAACAATTTCGATAGCCCGCATTTTAAGGATACCACCGACATCATCATAGAAATACAGCAAATATATATTCCAGAGAACGATCCAAAAAACAGAGCCAAGGTAGCCATGACTATCCGTAGCGAGAAAAATAATTATACCAGGGTGGTCTCCCTGACCATAAGATACGAGAAAGGGGACTGGCATATCGGTTCATGAAAGGTGTGATACTGGCAGGTGGATTGGGCAAAAGACTCTATTCTTTGACCAAGATCACCAACAAACATCTCCTCCCGGTCTACGACAAGCCCATGATATTCTATCCTCTGCAGACTTTGATCAATGCGGGGATTGACGATATCCTGATAGTCACCGGAGGCAACCACGCTGGAGATTTCCTAAGGCTTCTGGGGAATGGCAAGGAATTCGGGCTCAAACACCTGAATTATACCTATCAGGAGGGTGAAGGAGGAATTGCTGACGCTTTGGCACTGGCGGAGCACTTCTCCGACTATGAGAAAATCGTGGTCATCTTGGGGGATAATGTAATCGAAGGAAACATAGTTCAGGCAGTGAAGGATTTTCGAAAGCAGAAGGAAGGAGCCAAGATTCTTTTAAAGGAGGTACCCGATCCTGAAAGATTCGGGGTGCCGGAGATAGTGGATGACAAGATCGTGGGGATAGAGGAAAAGCCCAAGGTTCCCAAATCCAGGTATGCGGTGATCGGGATTTATATGTATGATGGTAAAGTCTTCGACATAATAAAAACTCTGAAGCCCTCCCACAGAGGAGAACTGGAGATCACCGATGTGAGCAACGCTTATATCAAAGAGGAAAAGATGACCTACGGTCTTTTGGAAGGCTGGTGGTCGGACGCAGGAACCTTCGAGTCGCTCCTCCGGACAAGCAATCTGGTGACACAGGGAGGGGCTAACAAAAAGAATCTGTAACACAAGCTTTGCGCTCTGAGGGATTATTTCGCTTCATTGACTTTCTGAATATAATTTGGGCCACGTAGCCAAGCCTTCATGGCTTGGTGGCGGGGAATTTGCGAAAACCGTTTTAAAATTGTTCCTACAAGAAGTAAGTAACTTTGGGAGGTCTGAGAGAAATGATTGAAGGAGTAGTAATCAAAAAGCTTAGAGTGATTCCGGATGAGCGGGGACGCTTAACCGAAATCCTACGCTCAGATGATGAGCTGTTCGTCAAATTCGGGCAGGTCTACATGACCACCGCCTATCCCGGGGTGGTAAAAGGCTGGCATTTCCACAAAAAGCAGACAGACCATTTTGCCGTGGTGAAGGGGATGATCAAACTGGTGTTATATGATAATCGTGAGGATTCCTCTACCAAAGGTGAGATAAATGAATTCTTCTTGGGGGAACATAATCCCATGTTGGTAAAGATACCCCCTCTGGTTCTGCATGGTTTCAAGTGCGTAAGTGAACAAGAAGCCATCTGCATCAACATACCAACCGAAGTCTACAACTACGATCAGCCGGACGAATTCAGAATCAGCCCACATGAAGGCGACATCCCATATGATTGGGAAAGGCAAGATGGATGAACAAGGCTTTGCGCCTTTGGAGCAAGCACATGGAAAATGCTCTTTATTACGGAGATAACTTAGAAGTTCTCAGAAAATACATCCCGGACAATTCAATTGACTTAGTTTATTTAGACCCGCCCTTTAACTCTAAGGCTACTTATAATATCCTTTTTAAAGAGCCCACCGGCAAGCCCTCTACCGCTCAGATAACTGCTTTCGAGGATACTTGGCACTGGACAGAAGAGACAGAGAGAGCCTTCCAAGACATAATCAAGCAGACACCTGTAAACGTTGTGAAAATGATGACTGCGTTCAGAGATTTCGTAGGGATTAACGATGTCATGGCATATCTAACCATGATGTGTATCAGGTTGCTTGAGTTGAGAAGAGTGCTGAAAGATACAGGTTCCATTTATCTGCATTGCGACCCGACTGCCGGTCATTATCTAAAAATTTTGATGGATACGGTCTTTGGAAAGGAGAATTTTAGAAGCGAAATAGTCTGGTGTTATACAGAAAGAGAGATTGCAAAAAAATATTGGAATAAGAAACATGATGTTATCTTTTTCTATACAAAAAAGAGAAACGACCAACATATTTTCAACTGGAAAGAGGCAGCACTGCCGTATAGCGAAGGGACATTTAAGAAATTTAATTACACAGATGAAAACGGGAGAAGATTTCAAATAAGAGGGAAGGGTGGAACTTATGTTGGAAAACAAGGACTTGATATCTTATTGGAAAAGAGCCACCCAGATTGGGTATACAGGGATTATCTTGACAAAGCTCCTGGTGTCCCGCCAAGAGACTGGTGGGTGATTCCGGTGATAAATAGAGCGGCAAAAGAACGATTAGGTTACCCTACTCAAAAGCCGGAAGCTGTATTGGAGCAAATTATAAAGGTTTCCTCGAACAAAAACCATATAATCTTAGACCCGTTCTGTGGTTGTGGAACTACTATAGCGGTAGCAGAAAAACTGCAAAGGATCTGGATTGGGATAGATATAACCCATTTAGCTATTAACCTGATTAAGTGGAGGCTAAAAAATCAATTTGGCTTGGAACCGAAAAAAGATTACAAGATTATTGGTGAACCTGTGGATTTTGAAGGCGCAAAAGGATTAGCTGTGCAAAATAGATATCAATTTCAATGGTGGGTCTTATCTCTGGTAGATGCTCGACCCTATGGAGATAAGAAAAGAGGAGCTGATACGGGAATTGATGGATTTATTTACTTTATGGACGAGAAAGAGAAAATTAAAAGCGTGGTAGTTCAAGTTAAGAGTGGAAAGGTATCGGTGAAGGATATAAGGGATTTAGGTTATGTTATAGATAGAGAAAAAGCAAAAATGGGAATATTTATTACGTTGGAAGCACCTACCGCTCCGATGAAAAAGGAAGCTTTAGACAAAGGATATTACAGATCACCTAATGGGGAGGAGTATCTCCAAATTCAAATTTTAACGCTAAAAGAGATATTAGAAGGCAAGAAGCCAAAACTCCCCCCTAAGCTCGACTGGTTCAAAAAAGCTAAAAGATATACTCCAAAACAAGAAAATTGTGAAATGTTCTAAGTACAACCGAGTAAACTGCTTTGTTGGGATGTGTATGAAAATTCTAATCACTGGGGGGGCTGGATTCATCGGGTCAAATTTCATCAGATACATTCTTTCCAAGTATCCACATTACCACATCATAAACTTGGACAAGCTCACCTACGCCGGGAATCTGGATAATCTTTCGGATATAGAGAACCAGCCTAATTATCAATTTGTCAAAGGAGACATCTGTGACTCTGAGCTGGTGAATCGGATAGTGAAAGACGGCGTTAGTGCCATGGTTCACTTCGCCGCCGAAAGCCACGTGGACAGATCCATCTATGATCCAGCCATATTCGTAAAAACCAATGTCCTGGGAACACAGGTTTTGCTTGAATCCGCTCTGAAGTTCAAAATAGACAGATTCATCCAGGTTTCCACAGACGAAGTATACGGAAGTTTAGGCAAAGAAGGCTCCTCTACTGAATCCTCCTCCCTTTTACCCAACAGCCCTTATTCCGCAAGCAAAGCCTCGGCTGATCTTTTAGTCCGCTCCTATTTTGAAACTTTTCATCTCCCTGCCATAATTACCCGATGCACCAACAACTATGGCCCCTATCAATTTCCCGAAAAGCTCATCCCCCTTTTCATAACCAATGCCCTGTTTGACCAAACCCTGCCAATCTATGGAGATGGGCTTTATGTGCGGGATTGGATCTATGTGGAGGATCACTGCAAGGCTTTGGATGTTATCTTGCACAAAGGTAAGGTGGGAGAAATTTACAACATCGGCGGAGGAAATGAGAAGACCAACTTAGAGATCACCGATTTGATCCTAAAGAAGTTGAGCAAACCTGAGTCGCTGGTCAAACATGTGAAGGACCGACCGGCTCACGATCGGCGATATTCTCTGGACTGCTCCAAGATAGGAGTTGAACTGGGCTGGAAGCCGGACACTCCATTTGAAGAAGGGATCTCCAAGACCATGGATTGGTATGTTGCCCATCAGAGCTGGTGGCAGAAGATAAAGAGCGGGGAGTATTTGGAATATTATGAGAAGCACTATGTCCAGAGGGAATCAACCTGAGAGAGATTTTTGTAGGGACAGCCCTTGTGGCTGTCCTTCTTAGGGTTGGGACAGAGAGGGGTTTACCCTGAAGGGAAAAATGTGAAGTCCGCAGAATCCATAGGAACGGTCTTGATCACCGGAGCAAACGGACTTCTGGGGCAGAAGCTTTGCCGGCACTTCTCATCATCTTATAAGGTCATCGCCACAGACCTTCATCCACAAAATTTAGTATCCTCTCCAAATTCATCCTATGAAAGCTTGGATTTGACCGACAGAAGAGCACTTCAGTTTTACATCCGGTTTTATAATCCTTGGGCAATCATAAATGCCGCCGCTTATACGGACGTGGATGGATGTGAGATTAACAAAGATCAGGCCTGGGCGGTCAACGTGGGTGGGATCAAGAATCTGGTGAACGTATGTCAGGCGCACAAAATTAAATTGGTTCATGTGTCCACGGATTTCATCTTTGACGGAGAGAGAGGACCTTATTCCGAGGACGATCCTCCCCATCCGGTAAGCTTTTATGGAGAGACCAAGCTGGAAAGTGAGAACATAATAAAACAAGGTGGCATCGATTTTCTCATAGTGCGGACCAATGTTCTTTATGGATTCGGAAAAAAAGTAAAGAAAAACTTTTTGCTCTGGCTTATAGAAAAACTTTCCGCTGGTGAGAAGATCAAAATCGTCACCGACCAGTTCAACAACCCCACCTTAGCGGACAATCTATCTTTGTGTATATTGGAGATGGTGGAAAGAAATCTATCCGGAATTTTTCACATTGGGGGAGCAGAATATCTCTCCCGCTATGATTTTGCTCTAAAGGTGGCGGATAAGTTTAACTTCGACAAAGCAGATATTTCTCCAATCCAGACAGAGTTTTTAAAACAGAAGGCAAAAAGGCCTATGCGTGGGGGATTGAAGACAGAGAAGGCCAAAAACATCCTCAAAACAAAGCTCTTGAACGTAGAAGAGGGGTTGGAGCAGTCAAAGAAAAGCCAGAAAGAGATAATCTGGTAGGTCGGGCTGCAAAGTTGCCCGACATAGAATTTTTTCGGGATAAAATTTTATGACTAATATACCAAATAACCTACTTGCCTTGGAAAGCAAGCTATGGAAGCAAGGTTTCAGGGTAGTGGCAGGGGTGGATGAGGTGGGGAGGGGTCCGCTGGCAGGACCGGTTGTTGCCGCCTGTGTAGTCTTGCCTCCTAATTTGTTTTTGCCAGAAGTAAACGATTCCAAAAAGCTCACCTCTAAGAAGAGAGAAAAGCTCTCTGATCAAATCCTAAAAAACGCCCAGGAGGTGGGAATCGGAATAGTGGGAGAGAGGACCATCGACAGGATAAACATACTGAATGCCTCTTTAAAGGCGATGTGGAAAGCGGTAAATAAGCTAAAAAACCCGCCCGAATTTATACTGGTGGACGGAAATCAAAAAATCCCCCAACTATTACTTCCTCAGATGCCAGTGGTAAAAGGAGACTGCCTGAGCCTTTCCATAGCGGCGGCATCCATAGTAGCTAAGGTCACCCGGGACAGAATCATGCTCAAATACCACCGGAAGTATCCAGAGTTTTGTTTTGCGGAGCACAAGGGCTACGCTACCAAAGCCCATTTGGAAGCTTTGAAAACCTTTGGTCCCTGCCAAATTCACAGAAAATCCTTTAACCCGATCAAGCTATGCCAGACAAATCAGATCGATATGGATATGGGTTGATTTTAGACCTCTCCCCCTATTTCCCCTCTCTCCCCCGCCTCTGGCGGGATTTTCAACATGAAATGGAGAGGGGGAGATAGGGGATAAGGCGACCCCTGCGGCGGGATAAATTCCCGCCTTTATGTGAATCAAAATGTTCTTAAAACTCATAGGGCCGGGCATTTAGCCCTGCCAATCAAGTCATCTTATGAAGAAGTATAAGCAAAAATTAGGGAAAAAAGGCGAAGCGTTAGCTGAGGAATATTTAAAGAGAAAAGGCTTTCTGATTCTAAAACGGAACTACAGATACGGACACAAGGAGATCGATCTTATTGGCAAAGATGGGAATACCATCGTTTTTGTCGAGGTTAAAGCGGGAAGATCAAAAAGCTTTGGAGCACCACAACAGTGGGTGAATCTCAAGAAACAAAAAAATCTAATTGAGGCGGCTTACGATTTCATTCAAAAGGAAAACACAACCGATTGCGATTTCCGATTCGATGTTTTAGCTATAAACTACCAAAAAGGGGAGGAGTTCATCGATCACATAAAGAACGCATTCATGGTCACTTAAGATCCTGTCGTCTTTCCTCTAACTTTTCAACTATCTTTTTCCATACCCCTGCCCACCTGTCAGGTTTCTGATTGCATCGTTTTACAAACTCATTCACCTCATCCTGTGTAACCCCCGCTTGTTCAAATATTCTCTCTTTTTCTTCTTTTAGCCTTACGGTATCTGAAGCGAATGTTTCTTTGGCGATGGAAAGCTCAACGTAGATTTCCATAAACTTGTTTTCTGAAAGCTCAGATGGTGACCTCAGAACACCAAACCATAGAAAAACAAGGATGCAGATAATAAAACCTCCGATTATAAACAGTCTTGTTTTTAACACCATTTTGAAAACCTAAAGTGTTTGGTTAAGCAAATGAGTTTCTTATCAATCTCTATGCTTGCTCGCACCCTGTCTGTCATAGGCAGATCCCTGCCCGACATCTGGCAGGCGGGCGCCTCTGGCGGAAAGGATGCGGCTACCAAACCATTCGGTAAATGTCTTAAGCCTCTATAATTTTCGGAATATAATCGATAATTTTTTTGACTCTTGGTAGATATTGCTTCTCCGATATCCATACGCTCATAGCTCTGTTTTTACCAGATGCTTTATGGTATGCGGTTTCCCAGAATCTGAATTTCTCAACGTCAAACTTTGCTTTGGGATCAAAGAAAACACCAGCTTTCGGATGTATGTAAATACGCAGATCTTTTCGGGTCACGTTGATAGTTAAAAATTCTCGTCCTTCAAAGAAGAAGGAAATGGTCTTCCCGTCCTCCGTTTTAATTTCATCTATTCTCTCAGCCAGAGTATCAATTATATAATCAAAAAGTTTATAAAGGACCCCAACCGCTTCCTCATTCTTAAGCCTTAAAGAGCACTGTTGCCATACCTCTTTGTTCACCATATTTTTCAAAGATTCCCTTTTCATTTTGCTCCTCTCCGGTTTCATTTATGTATTTGTGGATCAATCCTCCTTAAAGCCTATTGGCTTTCTGTGGACCCAAGTAAACAGAGGAACTCGAAGAGTGCCGAACAGTTGGTCCACGCTGGCCGTAACGTTGTTGTATTATAATACCAGCCACGATGAAGATCAATCCGATTATGGTTGAAAGTAATATTTTTTCTCCCACTACAAGATGAATTAGCACCAATGACAAGAACGGAGACAGGTAAATCAGATTACTCACTTGAGCCGTTGTTCTGGATAATTTCAAAGCTTTCAACCACAAAACAAAAGTGATTCCCATTTCAAATAAACCCACATAAGTTGCCCCAGCAAACCCTGCCATAGCCGGAATTGTCATTTTTGATGAGAGTATAATTGAAATCAGTATAAAAATAAACCCAAAAGAAAAATTCAAAAACAGCTTGGCAACTTCATCGCGTTTGTCTTTAATATTATAAATCCAGAATAAAGCCCAGATTACTGCACTTCCTAACGCCAAAAGCACTCCATTCAAATTGGTAAAAGACAATCCCAAAATATCACCCCGGGTTGAAATTATGAAAACCCCGAAGTAGCTGACGAAGATTGCAAGGATACTTTTGACTCCTATTTTTTGTTTGAGTAAAGGTATGGATAATAAAACAAGCATTATAGACCAGGTGTAATTCAACGGCTGAGCTTCCTGGGCAGGAAGCAGGGAGTAGGCTTTGAACAAAATTACATAATAAAGAAATGGATTCAAAAAGCCCAACATTACAGAATGCAGATAATCTTTTCTTGAGTATTCTTTGAAAAGACTCAGTTTATTCTGAATCAGTAAAATCAGAAAAAGAACTATGATGGAAACAATTGAGGCGAAAAATAGCAGTTGAAGAAAATCCAAGTATCTTAATGAGACTTTGAAGGCAGAGGCTACGGTCGACCAGAACAGGACGGCAGTAATGGCATAGATATAAGCTTGTTTCTGTTTTTTCATAATGCGCTCTAAGGCTCTTTCGAAGTGCGACCTGTTCCTGCACCGATATCAAGTATCTCAACAGCCTCAGAGGCATAATGCAAAAAGAACCCTAAGTTTTCCTTGGTGTCAAACAGGTCGTAGAGATAAGCACATTGCTCATAGCCTGTATCATATGCCAAATTTATTACTCCTGCCGGCTGGCCAGAGATTCCAACAAGGAGCCAAAGGAATTTCAGAAAGCGAAGCGAACCTCAATTACACCATTATGTAACGTATTTTCTCTTTCTAAGATTGGGTCACGGGATCAGGTTTATTCTCACCCTGTGATCAGTAACGATGATAGTGCCATCTTTGGAGTAGTTGAATTTCAAATTCTTTCCAAGCATCTCAATGTTTTTGAATTGGTATTGTGTGTCCTCTGCAAGTTTGAGAGACTTTCCATCCAACGAGATAGAAGTTATCTCTGGAATAAAGAATGTGACCCCTCTTATCCTATTGTCCCAATCATTCTGTTCCAACAATCCAGTATCGTGCACCTGCAGAAGAAGGGTTTTGTCCAGAACAGTCTCCAGAACGTAGATATTAAAATGGCGACAAAGCTCCCGGGTGCCTTTGTCAACACGCCATTTCTTTGCAGTTGACGAACGGCTGCGTCTAAGATTTTTGGAACTTAAATTTATTTCTATGCGATAGCCATCCTGGGCTTCAAAGGATTCCAACTCCTCATTAAATCCACTTAGATATTCCCGAACAAGCGCATCAGTTGAAGCTAAGGCTTTTTCATAATCGTAGTTGTCTTTTGCCTTTTTCAAAAACTTTTCTGATTCGTCCTCCTCCATGCCCAGGTTGTCTCTAAAAAGCTGTGCATATGTGAACTCTGAACCTGCTTGCTGGGCTTTCCCTTTCCAGTCGATCTTAAGGTAATCTAACAGGAATCCTTGGGCACTCCCCACCGGATATATCCTGTTTCTGGGCACATCCTCAGGTGAGATTGAGTTTCCAGTTATTCGTTCTTGAAAATCCGCAAGGAGATATTCAGGCATCAAAATCGAGGAAAAATCCTCCAACAGAGGGCTGGTCAAACCGGAAAGCGATGATTTATATTTAACACCTGTCATAAGATTAATGCTCTTTATTTCCACATATTTGGCGGTTCCCTCTTCGAGTTCCTGTCCCTGTTCGTATCTTGCCACAAAAGGATCAGCTTGTTCCCAGCGGTGATTCCGAACGGCCACAAACTGCTTCATGTATTCACGACAATTCTTGACGTCGCTAGCCTTTGCCATCTGTAATGCATCCATCAGCAGACGCATTTCCAGATAGGCAAGGGCAGTATTCTGGCGATCTTGAATCGGGTATCTTTCTTCGCGCTCCCAAGGAATTTCACCGAAGCAGTCAAATTGGTATTGGTGGAAGTTCTCGTGAACGATAAAAGCAAACAAATCCACTGTAGATTTTTTGGAATAATTAGTAGCGGTTGCCTTTATCGTGTCCACTGAGAGATTGAACGCAAGCTGGCCAGCAAGGTTTTTGTATTGACCTTGATGATACAATACGTCAGTTCCCAAGTCTGGCCAATCTTCCGGATACGACGTAAAGCCGTCAGTTTCCTTCGAGTAGTTGAACAGAAGCGCCCATTTGCCAGGCATATAGAAGATAAATGGTTTTTGGGTAAGATCGTACCCGGGCCAGGCAGAGTCTGGGAACTGCTTGAACAACTGGATGACTCCTTCACATATTTTTAGTGCGGTGTAATCATCATCGGTCAGCTTCTCTCCTTTTAGATCCTCTGCGGGCAGGAGTAAACAAATGAATAGAAGAAATAAAGCAGAAACTAAGAATAACTTAAGAGACATTTTCATAGTCCTTCTCCTCCTATTGTGATACTTTATAAACGAAACATGATCATAAAAGGTTTCAGGGATTTGCAATGGATGCCTCCCCCTGCACCGATATCAAGTATCTCGCCCGCCTCAGAGGCATAATGGAAAAGAACTTTATGTTTTCCTTGGTGTCAAACAGGTCGTATAGATGAGCACATTTCTCATAGGCTTTGTCGTATGCCGAATTCTTTACTCCTGTTGACTCAGTAGAGAGTTTACATGTTCAGCCTGGACAAAAAAGGTGAAACGATTGTTGCTAGTGAAACTTCACGCACGATTTCTGTTCATCCGCTGATTGAACCGGGATATTCGTCTTCCTGAAAAGGAGTCTGTCTGAGCTTTTTGAAATAGCGCATTTCGTTTTGCAAAAACTCTGCTCGGGCCTTGTCCTCAGCAGTCCACTCATCTTTAGAAAAGACGACTACATCAAAAGAGGTCCCCTTTTCGAAATCATATTCCTCAGTAGCAATTCCGACTACAGTGGTCTGATCTGGGTGGTAACCCCTGACCACAAAACAACGATTAGCAAGTTCGGCGCGTCTTTGGCTATTGTCATACCCGTGAGGGCGTTGCAAAAACACATAAGGTACGCCAGAGGGTGATTGGAAATATCGTGATCTAATCTTGTTGCCTTGCACCGAACGTATGAACTCCGCGAGACTCTTGCTCAAGACCCAGCGACTCAATCGGTTCTCACGAGCCATGATACGAAGTACTCGATCGACATCAGACAGAGAATTTCCCACCTCCAATTTGCCTTCATAGAAGCTGTCACATATATATTCAATGAGCCTATCCCACAGGTAACTATGTTTATCTTCTTGTTTCTTCCGTTGATATTCGGGGCGCTGAGTAAAACCAGCCCACAAACCATCGTCTACGAGGACGGAATCCCAATTCGCTGGAAAGGTACGGTCGTTTTCCAGGTAACGCGCTAGTAAATTCTCTTCGCCCCCAAGAAGGGTGATCTTCACCCCCTTGTGATACAGTGCCTCTTTGTCATGCAGGTATTTCACAAAATCACAGATGGTATCGAGTTCTGCCATCACAATGTCCAGGCATGCTTCGTCAAAAACGTGTACGAAACCCTTACCGAAGTCGGCAGACGGAATCGGCACCTCTCGTCCGCCTCCAAGCGCAACAACCACCCTATGCAGTCTTCTAGAGGATGACCGGGGGAAAGGCAGCCCGGGTTTCCCATCCTTTGTGATAACACTTTTATTCTTAGTAATCCAGCGTTCCGCCCCGTAAATGTCTCTTGCTGGCCTCTGAACAGTTCGTCTCCGCCATCTTTCCCAATTCACCACGATGTCTCTATTGTCGGTGACTCCGACTTCTTTCACAGAAAAAATTATTACGTCCGGCTCGCAAACCACAAGAATGTCGCAGAGTTCCTTGCCGGGGTTTTTACCTTGCGGATTGGGATAGCTCCACAACGACAAAAACGATTTCGTGCAAAGTCTATATACAAATTCTTCGGCCTTATTCATATCAATCCTGCTGGCTTCGGGAATTCCCCCGCCTTTGGCGGGATCTGGCGACTATTCCCGAAGCATCAAAACTTCTCCACATGTTCATATAGATGGGGCAACTTGTCTTGTCGGAGTCTGAACTTCGTGCCGTGGTTGTGGCCGGTCCGGGCGTCGAAATCCACAAGGACAGACCCTTCTTCGATAGCCTTCAAAAAGCTTTCTAAGGAGAACCTTTGCAGGATCATGATTTCTCTGTACCAGAAATGCTCACTTCGCCCTTCTATCTTCACCTCGGCACGTATGTAGAAACAATTTAACAGCTTTGTCCCCGCCTTATGAAATAGGTCATCAAAGCCCCAATAGGGTTGAGGATTCAATTCGTCCAGATCAACCCGGCTCTCAACGGACTTCAGCCACAGGGAATGTCTGTCCGCCACAGCATTCGCATCAAAGGAGATCAAAACCTTCCGAGCATTACGATCAACCACAACTTTGAAGCCTCTATCGGTACTCGATAAACCATTGATCGTCTGGCGAAAACTCATCTCATCAGGGATAGACTGATGCTCCCAGCCGTATAGAGGCAATAACATTTTCGGAACAAATCCAACAGCACGTGGGGAGGGCTCCATGTGAAAAAGCGTCGTCAACGAAGATGTGCCGATCCGTTGGCACTTTAGCTCCCATTCGGCCGCGTTCGGGATAGGTAGATTGTTCTCTTCTATACCGAGGAGATCCTCCAACGTATTCCCTATTCCCCCGACATTTCCAGGTCGGTTGTTGGCAATCCATCCTCGCCTCCTGATTTCTTTCAACTTGTCTATCAGGTCTTCTTTTGAATACAAGTCCATGAACGAACCATTATCCTTTGGGTTTCTTGGTTGTTTTCGGTGGCCGCCAAAAGTCTAACAGGTATTCAAAAGTCACCCCCATCGTAATGTAATTGCTGGGCCAACCAAAAATTCCAATCCGGTTGACAAGATTTGTCCTATCCCAGATTATTATATTTCTGAGTTCATACCCGCGTCTTCTCAATTCTTCGATTAGCGAAACATGAATGGTAATTCTTTTGTTTTCCCACCACATGTCGGGGACGTTGATAACGCAGTGTGCCTTGGGCCGAAGTAATGGTAATAAGGCCTCAAAGATGTCACCCATGGCATGGGTGTATTCATCAAGGTCCATAGTCCCGAGATCCCTCGGATCCTGCGAATACTGCTCGACCTTGCCCAGTTGCTCGTTATCCCTGAATCTCCGGGATTTGTTCTTTCGAGGTCTATTCAACAGATTTGCGTAGGGAGGAGACGTCCATATTAGACTGATAGTCTCAGGCTCAAAATACTCTGCTATGTGCCTAGCATCATCGTGAATGGCAATCTGCTGCACATCGTTAAAAACGCTCCCTTGTGAGAGCCGTTGCCCACACAACTCAATATACCTCCCGAGGAGGTCAAAGCCAACCGCACTCCGATTAACATCTGCTGCAGCAACGAGGGTAGTGCCACTGCCAACGAATGGGTCTAGGACAAGTTCTCCCCGGTGAGTGAAAAGCTCAATAATCCTCCTAGCTAAAGAGATGGGAAAAGTTGCTGGGTGTACCTTCTTGTTGCGGATGTCTCTCGCCTCATAGTTAAACTGCCACACGCCCAGTTGACGCTTCAGCCATTCCTTTGCAGTTAAGCAGTTAATATGGGTAGGTCCGCATTGGCAAGTTCTCTGATGACCAATAGGCAGCTTGCGCCTATGAAGCGGACTTTCCACACGTATTACAGTGGTTAATTCGCAAGTAGGCATGTTCCAAGTCCTCCCCTTATCTGCTTCTCACAAGCATTGCACGTGGTTCCGAGAACCACAAGCCCCCTCGTACACCTTGACGTTTCGTGCGTGGCAATTCCCAGACAAACGAAATTTTACCGCCCAAATTAATTGAGTGCCGCGCATTCAAGACGGCCCACTATTATTTACAGATTTTTTGCCCAAAAAGCAACCAAAATTTTGCGTTTACTTCAACCTTTAAATCTATCGAGCCCTCAAGTAAAGTTTCTTCACGACTCAGTGCAAGCGGTTGCGAAATCCAAATTTCACCGCACCTTGCCTCTGGCAAGCGAGGCAAATATGCCACCGAAACAAAGGGCGGTAAAAATTATGAAGGCACACTTGGCGCTTCTCAAGAAGGCTGGGTAATTCTCGGGTGTAATTTCTGCCCTCCCGATGTATACGGCAAATACCAGCATGGCAATACCCATGCTCAACATCTGCCCGGTCAGGCGCATGGTTCCCACCGTGGCGGCGGCTACTCCGTAAGATCTCTTTTGAACAGAACTCATAATTGCATTGGTATTGGGAGACGAGAACAAAGCCAAGCCAAATCCAATGACAATCAAACTGGTGATGACAAATCCTATACCGGTGTTTTGGGCCAGGAAGGTGAACAGGAAAAGCGCGACCATTGTGAACGCCATTCCAACAGAAGCAACTACTCTCGGTTCAATTTTGTCCGAAAGCCTGCCGGCAAGAGGGGAGAAGAGAGCCATTATCACAGGTTGGCATACCAGAATTGTGCCTGCCTGCTGAGGAGTAAGCGCCTTGGTATACTGCAAATAAAGGCTCAAAAGAAAAGTCACGGCAAAGGTGGCACCATAATTAATCAATGCCGCTAAATTAGAGAAGGCAAAGACTCTGTTGTTTCTGAAGAGATTTATATTCAAAACCGGACTTTCCGCCTTTATCTCCCATTTGATAAATGCCAAAAGTCCCAAGACACCCAAACCGATCAGCCAGGCACCGGATATGGCTGGCAAAAGAGTGAAACCATACATCATGGCCGGAAGCGAGACTGCATATATTATGGATCCGACAAAATCAAACTTCTCTCCTTTTGCCCCAGCCCATTCTCCCTTCAATTTCCATAAGGTAAAAGCAATGATTATCAAGCTTAGAGGTACGTTTAAGAAAAAAATACTTCTCCAGCCGAGCTGTTGAGTCAAGAACCCACCAAAAAAAGGTCCTAAGGAAAGCCCTGAATAAACTGCCGCAACGTTTATTCCCAAAACTTCCCCCCTCTCACTGGCAGGAAATACTGAGGTAAGAATTGCTATTCCGGTGCCAAAGATCATAGCGCCTCCGATTCCCTGCAAAATTCTGAAGGAAATAAGTAAGATGACAGAAGGAGCAACTGCCGAAAGAAAAGACGAAACAGCATAAGTTAATATGCCATAAGTGAAAATCCTTTTCCTTCCATGTATATCTGCTATCCTTCCAAAGGGGAGGAGAAACATTGCCGCGGCTAAAAGATAGGAGGTGGCAACCCAACCCAACAAAACCGCATCCATTGCAAACTCCCTGCCGATGGAGGGAAGCGCGATGTTAACCGAGGAGCCCATGAAGGGGGTAAGAAAAGAGGACAACGTGGCGACAAGTAATGCCGCCCTTTTAGTTGCAGCGTCATTCATACTCGTCTTATTGATCATAACTGATTTGAAAAAGCATAAAGCGGAATCTCAGTGAACGTTTTCGGGCTTTGCGAAATGCGAAGCATTTGGGAAAATCAAGCACAATGGAGTTTAGCTTCTCGAGAATTGCGTTAAAGATTTTCCTCTCTAATTCAACCAGTCTAAGCCGTTATCGGAAGCTAAACTAAGTATCATTTCATCTTTTTTCTTTTAGCAACTCCGCCCATTGTTTGTCAATCCAATGCTCGATGCCCTTCTCTTTAATCTCTCTCAACTTTTCGATACAGTGAAATTTTATAACACCCGGATTGCTTTTCAATGTATCGCAAGGGAATTCAGAACACTGGTTACAAAGATCAAAACCTTTCTGAAAGCAACATTGCCGAATCGGGCACCTGTCCTCTTTTGGGGTTTTTGCAATTTCTGTTTTGCAACCGGAGCATATTCCCGATTGAGCAAGGATTTCCAAGCCAATTTTCAGAGTCTCTCTGTCGGCTTTTCCATTAAGAAGTTTTTTGAATCCGTATTCTTCCATCATATCTTTAGCCGACTGAAAAATTCTTCGTATTTTTCCTGTGAACCAATCGCAGAGATGACAGTATGAACCACAGAATGAGACATATCTCTTTTTTTCCTCTTCGTAATTCATAAATTTAACCTCCATTCACAGGCAAATCATCTTCTTGATTTTTACTTCACGGCGGGATATGCGTATGCTCGTGTGAGTGCATACGCACATTCATACGAAAATTCCCGCCTCCATTGAAAGTCAACTACCACCATCTCAAGATGGTGGCTTGTTTTTCCCCGCCTTTGGCGGGATTTTCAACCTGAGGCCGTAGGATGACAACGATGAAGCTCACGGGGGGCACTAGAGCGTAGATCTCTTTCGTCAAGCAGTCCTACGGACATGCTTGACCTACGAGCTAAAGTTAATAGATAAACAAACCCCAAATGAATTAGACCTCCATTTGATCGTTGACAATTACGGCACCCATAAACATCAGAAAGTAAAAAACTGGCTGAAACGGCATTCGCGCTTTCATCTTCATTTTACTCCCACAAGCTCTTCTTGGTTAAATCAAATTGAAATCTGGTTTGGAATTCTTACTTCCAGACGCATTCGCCGTGGAACCTTCACAAGTGTCAAGGAACTCATAGATGCCATTGAACAATACATTGAAGCCAATAATAAGAATCCGAAACCATTTATATGGACAAAAACCGCAGATGAAATCCTTACCAAGTTACATAATTGTAAAGATACTTCAGTTACAAGACACTAGATATTGAAAATGGATTCATCGTTTAATGTAAATAGTAGGTTGGACCGGAGCCCCGTGTTCCTGACTTATCTTGGTGTCAGGTGCTCGGACGAAAATCCTATCTTTAGATATTCCGCTTCCTCCCTTACCCTCAGTCACTTTGTCGTTCATCATGGCTCCTCAGTGAACGGCAATTTAAACTACGAGCACAATATAGCAATGCCCGCTAACAGGTCAAGCGAAATTTTCCCGTTTCCTGTGCCCGTTAGGTTAGAGAGTCTGTCAAGCAGGCTCCGCCATGCTTGACCTACCACTCTGGGGGCCCGACAGGCACATACAAAGATCATCTTATAAATTTTCTGGTCAAGGTTACCACAAATAACACCAAAAGAACCCAGCCCAGAGCTCCCTCGATCATTGAAAGAGTTCTAAATTTAAAAAGTTTGATCTTCCTAGTATTAATGAGAAATTCATCCGTAGGATACCAGTCTGGAACAACACCAATGATAAAAGTTTGGAAACTGAAATAGAAGGCGTAACGCCATCTTTTTCTAAAGCTTCTACAAGCGCCTTGACGTATTCTTCGTCTTCTTGGATTCCCGAATTCTTTTTCAATTTCTTTAATGCCGTTGGATTTAGTATAAAAGAGCGTAAAAATCAAAATAATACCTATGCTCAAAAATAATATGTTCCAAGGCCTTACCCCATATCCGCAAGGTAGTTGTAAGACCCAATATTCAAAGTACCTTCGCAACCAGGATTTTTCTCTTCTTTCTTGATCTTTTAAAAACAGATAAGCTCCATCAGCATCATCTAACTGTCTTTGTACTTCAAAGTATTTCATAAATTTTAATACAAAAGGAGCCTCACCGTAAGAAAGATGCCCTTCAAGTTGTTTCCATTTTATATAGAAATTCTTCAATTCTTTGAGCCGGAAATCCACTTTCTTTTGAAATTCCGCTTCTGAAAAGTCACAAAATCCTCCAAACGAGGCATTCCGAAAGGAAGCAGATCCACTAAATAATGCCCGGGAAAAGGAAGCAAATGTGGTAAAGGTGGCTTTGACAAAGGAAGCATGGCCACTATCACCAATAGTAGTTGAAGAAAATAAGGCGAGTCTATTGAAGGTGGCACCGTCAAAGTAGGCAAATCTCCTGAAAGTGGTTCCCATTAAATCGGCGTCCCCACTGAAAGCAACACCCCGGAAATCAGCATTTTTACTAAAGATGCACCAAAGAAAGTAACTGTCCCCACCAAAGGTGGCTCCACTAAAGCAAACCGAGGATGAAAAATAGCAATCGCGGAAAAGGACGATGTCCTTAAAAGTATTGTGTCTGAGTTGTATCATGCTATTTATTGTATCCGGTCTTTTTGGTTCGCCTACTTTTATAAGGGGACCAAATATTTCACAGCTATCAATTTTAATATCCTCTCCACGGTCGATTGCGGCGATTATGCTATCTGCCGGAATCTTGGAACCGGGTGGCCAGGTTTTGGCGTTTGAGTCTTGTTTCCAGGCGATTAAAGTAATCAAGATCAGTAGACCAACAAATAGAATTCTTTTGAACATTTCAGATTCCCTCCCACTTTGGAGTTTAAGGTCGTAGGGACAGCCCTTGCCCAGACGGGCACGTCCGTGTTGCTGTCCTCATCAGGGTTAGGACAGAGACACTTCTCCCGCCAAAGGCGGACTCAGTGCAGGCAAGCCCTGTCTTTACGTGCTCTCATCGTCATGAGATCGTAGCTGTCCTTCTTACTTACAATTCAAAGACATAATTAACCGCTTGGCTTTGGAAAGTCAAAGAAAATGTTAGCGTTAGCAATAAATGGGAAAAATTGTTAAAATCTTAACTCTGGATGATTTGAAGCGTATACTATTTATGGAAGCCTGTTTAGGGTCTAAAAAGCGAATGACGAAAAAAATTTTTTAGTAGTTCAAACAACCCCAAACTATAATGAGTAGTATATGTTGTGGAAAGAGAAAATTTTATAAAAAACACTTGACAAGCAAGGGTTAAATTATTATTATGAGAATGCCGATAATAGATATGGATAAAGACGGTTAGGCAGAATTCGGCAAGCGGGTAGATTTTGAGAGAAAAAATTTATAAAGAATTTACTTGACAAATACCGGAAAGCAAGTTAAATTGAAAGTCTGCCGTAAAAACGGGTATTTGTCGGCAGACTTTTTTGTCTTAGATTCTTCCTTAGAAGAAGGAAGAGTTGATCTCTGAAAACTAAATAGCGTGCATGAGCAAAGAAAGAAGGATCGATTCCGAAAAAGAGTAACAAATCCTTGCGAACAAACCAATGAAGAAAATAATTTTTTTATGGAGAGTTTGATCCTGGCTCAGAACGAACGCTGGCGGCGTGCTTAATACATGCAAGTCGTACGAGAAAGTTCTGCTTATACAGAGGGCGAGTAAAGTGGCGAACGGGTGCGTAACACGTGGGTAACCTACCTTGAAGTTGGGGATAAGCCCTCGAAAGGGGGTCTAATACCGGATAATTTCCCCAGAGGACATCCTCTGGGGATCAAAGGTTGCCTATATTTATAAGCTATCGCTTCAAGATGGGCCCGCGGTCCATTAGCTTGTTGGTGAGATAAAAGCTTACCAAGGCTACGATGGATAGCCGGCCTGAGAGGGTGTACGGCCACACTGGGACTGAGATACGGCCCAGACTCCTACGGGAGGCAGCAGTAGGGAATATTGCGCAATGGGCAAATGCCTGACGCAGCAACGCCGCGTGGGTGATGAAGTTCTTCGGAATGTAAAACCCTGTCAGAGGGGAAGAAACTTCCCGGAACGAATAATCCCGGGGACTGACGGTACCCTCAGAGGAAGCTCCGGCCAACTCCGTGCCAGCAGCCGCGGTAATACGGGGGGAGCAAGCGTTGTTCGGAATCACTGGGCGTAAAGGGTGTGTAGGCGGGCGGGCAAGTCGGACGTGAAAACTCCAGGCTTAACCTGGAGCTTGCGTTCGAAACTGCCTGTCTTGAGTACGGGAGAGGAAAGTGGAATTCCTGGTGTAGCGGTGAAATGCGTAGATATCAGGAGGAACACCGGTGGCGAAGGCGGCTTTCTAGCCCGATACTGACGCTGAGACACGAAGGCTAGGGGAGCAAACAGGATTAGATACCCTGGTAGTCCTAGCGGTAAACGTTGGGCACTAGGTGTTGTCCCTTAACCGGGGCAGTGCCGCAGTTAACGCATTAAGTGCCCCGCCTGGGGAGTACGACCGCAAGGTTGAAACTCAAAGGAATTGACGGGGGCCCGCACAAGCGGTGGAGTATGTGGTTTAATTCGACGCAACGCGAAGAACCTTACCTGGGCTTGACATGCACCGGAAAGCTCAAGAGATTGAGCCCCCCAGCGATGGGTCGGTGCACAGGTGCTGCATGGCTGTCGTCAGCTCGTGCCGTGAGGTGTTGGGTTAAGTCCCGCAACGAGCGCAACCCCTGTTCTTAGTTGCCACCCCCGAGCAATCGGGGAGCACTCTAAGGAGACTGCCAGTCATAAGCTGGAGGAAGGTGGGGATGACGTCAAGTCCTCATGGCCCTTATGTCCAGGGCTACACACGTACTACAATGGCCGGTATAGAGGGTCGCAAAGCCGCGAGGTGGAGCCAATCCCCAAAACCGGCCTCAGTTCAGATTGAAGTCTGCAACTCGACTTCATGAAGGAGGAATCGCTAGTAATCGCGTATCAGCAGGTCGCGGTGAATACGTTCCCGGGCCTTGTACACACCGCCCGTCAAGCCATGGAAGCTGGAAGTACCCGAAGTCGTTTCTCTAACCTTTCGGGGAGGAGGACGCCTAAGGTAAAGCCGGTGACTGGGGCTAAGTCGTAACAAGGTAGCCGTAGCGGAAGCTGCGGCTGGATCACCTCCTTTCTAAGGAGTTATTTACAAGGTGTGTAAAACTCTTTTCAGACTCATCCTTCAACCTTGTGCTTGTGCACGCTATTGAAAAATAAAATTTAATCTGACCAGATAGGTTTATGGTAATTGTTCATGGTTCCCCTAACTGAAACTTAAAACCGTGAACCATTCACTGTGAACCGTGAACCAATTCCCGTGGGCCTATAGCTCAGTTGGTTAGAGCACTGTGCTGATAACGCAGGGGTCGGTGGTTCGACTCCACCTAGGCCCACCAGGAAGGCGGTTGATGGTTCATAGTTCACGGTTCATAGCAAAAGCAAAACCTAAAACATAATGAACTATGAACTATTTTCTATGAACTGATCTCAATAGTAACCAGTGGTAGACGGTTCATAATTCGCAGTGGGTATATCTTTCACTACGAACCATGAACCACGAACTACGAATTGAATTAATACGGGGATATAGCTCAATTGGGAGAGCACCGGCTTTGCAAGCCGGGGGTTACCGGTTCGATCCCGGTTATCTCCACCAGACAGTCATTTGAATTTTGTTTTAGAATCACATATCGCGGAGCAACAAGCAAAAAGGGGCGATTCAGCTTTACTGGAGACTTAAGAAGAAGAGAAGACATGTAGGAGAAACTGGGAGAGCGCCCCGCCTCTGGCGGGGAGGTTACCGGTTCGATCCCGGTTATCTCCATAAGACGATAGAATCAAAGTTTTTAACGATATTTATTCGGTCTTGCTGAAGTCAAGGCTGAATTTGGTCTTTGACAACTTCATAGAGAACCAAAAAGCGGGCATCTTCAAAATTGTTTTGTGTGTCGCTTGGGATTGAAAGAATTCAGATCAAGTTACTAAGGGCATATGGTGGATGCCTTGGCACAAGAAGGCGATGAAGGACGTGGTAAGCTGCGATAAGCCTCGGGTAGTTGCAAACAAACTTAGACCCGGGGATCTCCGAATGGGGAAACCCGTCCTGAGTAATGTCGGGACATCCCCCTGGTGAATCCATAGCCGGGGGGAGGCGAACGAGGGGAACTGAAACATCTAAGTACCCTCAGGAAAAGAAAGTAAAAACGATTTCCCTAGTAGCGGCGAGCGAACGGGAAACAGCCCAAACCGGTTGGTACGTTAAAGCCTGCATGCGTTGTGCCGCCGGGGTAGTGGGATCTCGAAGGGATCTGAGTGCAGTCAGACCGGGGAGTTACAAATTTGTATCTTAGCCGAATAGTGTGGAAACACTAACCATAGATGGCGATAGTCCAGTAGGCGAAAAGATGCAAACTCCCTGTTTGAGATTCCCAAGTAGCACGGGACACGTGGAATCTTGTGTGAATCTATCCCGACCACGGGATAAGGCTAAATACTCTCTTGTGACCGATAGTGAACTAGTACCGTGAGGGAAAGGTGAAAAGTACTCCTGGCGGAGAGTGAAATAGAACCTGAAACCATATGCTTACAAGCTGTGGGAGCCTCGATTCTGAAGCCCTTAGGGAATCGGAGTCGGGGTGACTGCGTGCCTATTGAATAATGATCCGGCGAGTTACTTGTATGTTGCCTGGGTTAACCCAAACACTGGGTGAGCCGCAGCGAAAGCGAGTCCGAAATGGGCGATGAGCCGCAAGGCTAAGGTAGCATGCAGTAGACCCGAAGCCAGGTGATCTATGCATGGCCAGGATGAAATCCAGGTAAAACTGGATGGAGGTCCGAACCCACTTGCGTTGAAAAGCGAGGGGATGAGCTGTGCATAGGGGTGAAAGGCTAATCAAACCTGGAGATATCTGGTTCTCCCCGAAATAGTTTTAGGACTAGCCTCGGATAATAAAGTGACGGAGGTAGAGCACTGAATGGGCAAGGGACCCCACAAGGTTACCAACCCCAATCAAACTCCGAATGCCGTTCACTTGTTCTCCGGGAGTCAGGCAGTGAGGGATAAGCTTCATTGCCAAAAGGGAAACAACCCAGACTACCAGCTAAGGTCCCCAAGTGTGGGCTAAGTGACAAAGGATGTGGAATCGCTTAAACAACTAGGATGTTGGCTTAGAAGCAGCCATCATTTAAAGAGTGCGTAAATGCTCACTATTCTAGCGGCTCCGCGCCGATAATTCACGGGACTAAGCCTACCACCGAAGCTGTAGACTGAGGCAGTTCGGAGAGCTGTTGGCAGAAGGCTTTCGAGCTTTTTGCTTTTCGGATTTCCGGCAAAAAACTGCTTCAGTGGTAGGGGAGCATTCCATAGTAGGTTGAAGTTCCGTCGTGAGGCGGGATCGACGAGATGGAAGAGATTATGCCGGAACGAGTAGCGATAATGTCGGCGAGAAATCGACACACCGAAAACCTAAGGTTTCCTGAGGAAGGCTAATCCGCTCAGGGTAAGTCGGCCCCTAAGCCGAGGCCGAAAGGCGTAGGTGATGGGAAAGGCGTCAAAATTCGCCTACCACCAGGAAAGCGTTTGAGTGAAGGGGTGACGCAAAAGTGAAGACCAGCCAGGTGTTGGATGTCCTGGTCTAAGCCGGTAGAAGTTCTCGACAGGCAAATCCGTCGAGATTTACTTCGAGAGGTGATGGGGAGGGCGCAAGCCCACAAACTGGTCCTAATCATGTTGCCGAGAAAAACCTCTAAACGAGCTTTTCAGGTGACCGTACCGCAAACCGACACAGGTAGGTGAGGAGAATATCCTAAGGTGCTCGAGAGAACCCTCGTTAAGGAACTAGGCAAATTGGCCCCGTAACTTCGGAAGAAGGGGTGCCCCTGGTATGTGCCCCGAACTTGCTTCGGGGTGCAGAATGGGGTCACAGTAAAGAGGCCTGGGTGACTGTTTACTAAAAACATATGTCTCTGCTAAGCTTCTCAAGGCGAAGTATAGGGACTGACACCTGCCCGGTGCTGGAAGGTTAAAGGGAGGGGTTAGTCCCGCCTTTGGCGGGATGAAGCTCTGAACTGAAGCCCCAGTAAACGGCGGCCGTAACTATAACGGTCCTAAGGTAGCGAAATTCCTTGTCGGGTAAATTCCGACCTGCACGAATGGTGTAACGACTTGGGCGCTGTCTCAACGAGGGACTCGGCGAAACTGTAGTAGCGGTGAAGATGCCGCTTACCCGCATCGGGACGGAAAGACCCCGTGAACCTTTACTATAACTTGACATTGGGTTTTGGTACTGCATGTGTAGCATAGGTGGGAGACACAGAAGCTGGCCCGCCAGGGTCGGTGGAGTCGCCGTTGAAATACCACCCTTGCTTTATCGGGATCCTAACCTTGACCCCTGAATCGGGGCCGGGAACAGTGTCAGGCGGGTAGTTTGACTGGGGCGGCCGCCTCCTAAACTGTAACGGAGGCGCCCAAAGGTTCCCTCAAGCTGGATGGTAATCAGCTGTAGAGTGCAAAGGCATAAGGGAGCCTGACTGCGAGACCTACAAGTCGAGCAGATGCGAAAGCAGGGCTTAGTGATCCAACGGTTGTGCGTGGAAACGCCGTTGCTCAACGGATAAAAGGTACTCCGGGGATAACAGGCTTATCTCCTCCGAGAGTTCACATCGACGAGGAGGTTTGGCACCTCGATGTCGGCTCATCGCATCCTGGGGCTGGAGAAGGTCCCAAGGGTTTGGCTGTTCGCCAATTAAAGCGGTACGTGAGCTGGGTTTAGAACGTCGTGAGACAGTTCGGTCCCTATCTGATGCGGGCGCAGGATATTTGAGAGGAGCTGTCCCTAGTACGAGAGGACCGGGACGGACGAACCTCCAGTGTACCAGTTGTCTCGCCAGAGGCATGCGCTGGGTAGCTGTGTTCGGAAGGGATAAGCGCTGAAAGCATCTAAGCGCCAAGCCCACCTCAAGACTAAATATCCCTCCCCCGCCTTCGGGCGGGGGACTTAAGGCTCCCGGTAGATTACCGGGTTGATAGGTCGCAGATGTAAGTCCAGTAATGGATTCAGTCGAGCGATACTAATCAGCCGTGCGACTTGATCTAAATTCTTTCTTTTAATCCTAAACGATACAGATTAGATGCTCCTTTTTGGTCTCTCTATGAATTTGTCGAAAAATTTTGCGAAGAAAGAATTTGGTTTGTGGTTCGTAGTTCATGGTTCGTAGCAAAACCCCTCCCTACCTCAAGGTGGGGAGGGGTAACCACAAACTAATAACCAAAATTTTTCTTTCAAGGAAAATTTTCCGGCGGCCTTAGCGAGAGGGAAACACCTGTTCCCATTCCGAACACAGAAGTTAAGCCTCTCAGCGTCGATGGTACTGCTTGGGTAACTGGGTGGGAGAGTAGAACGCTGCCGGGATAAAATTTGAAATCCCGACTCAAATGAGTCGGGATTTTTTTGTTGACAACCCTCCTTTCAATTGGCAATATTAGTTCTGAATGATACTCTTAAGAATTCGCGGTACAGTAGGTAACGGACACCTTGTCCATCACTATATGTTTCCGTAACTGATGAATAAGACATGACTCAACTGTCAGAAGCGCAGGGTACCTGACCTACGAAGCAAATCAAAAACTGGAGCAACTAATGAGTGAATTTAAAAGACCGATTCTCTTTTATATTATTTGGATTCTTTCAATACTAATAATAATTGCCACGCTCATTTCTAAGTGTGAAGTTATTGAGGATAATCGGCGATTTATACTCCTCCTCTTACTAATTGGTATTTTATTCCTCCCATTTCTCTCTAGCCTCAGTATTGGAAATCTGTTTAGAATTGATCTAAGGAAAATTGGGGAATCAATTGATAAATTAAGAGAGACTGTTTTAAATGTTCTTCAATCAAATGTTCAAAATAAACAAGAAGTAAACATTTTCCCCTTAAAGACTCCAGATGACCGAAGTGAACAAATAAGAATAGAATTAAGATCACAGCGATACGCTGAGCAGGCGTACAGTCTATTCAAGCAAGGTCGAATTTTGGAATCGATAGAATTCTATCACAAATCTTTTGAATGGGATAATAACAATTGGGTAGCAGCATTTTTCTTGGGATTCTTGTATTTATCATTGAACGATTATAAAATACCGGATGAAAAATTGGGAATTGATAAATTAGAAAGATTATCAAGATCAGTTTTTTACTCTTCAATAGCTACGATAAATGATCCGAATCATTATATGCAATTCATGAATCTTGGAATTGCACAAGGACATTGGGGTGAGTCTAGAATGTTGACATTGGCGTTAAGAAACCTTGAAAAGGCTTACAATATGTTAGACTACGATCCAAATGTCAAGAATGCTCCCAAATTGTTTTTAAACAAAGGTAAGTGTAGAAGCTTTATGGGTGAGTTCTCCGAATCGTTAGGTGATAAGGATAACGCTAGAAGATATAGAAAGGAAGCAATAGATATTCTGAAAAGCTGTCCTCAACCAGTGCCAAAAGATAGGGACCGTTGGCTTAAACAAGCAGAAGATGCATTACAAAGGTTAACGTGATCTCACGTTGGTAACGGACGCCTCGTCCGTTATCCCGCCAAAGGCGGGACCAGGATGAATCCGTTACCATATAATGGGCGTCACGGACGAGTTTCTCACCTCTCCCCCTTTGTCCCCTTCAGGGTGAATCCCTTCAGGATGAACCCCTCTCCACAGGTGTGGAGAGGGGGAGATCGAAGATCCGTAGGACAGGGGGTGAGGTCCTTATTTCGAGGTGAACTATGAAAAAAAAGAATCCCTGGGTGGCAGCAATCTTGAATTTGCTGTTCCCCGGAATAGGTTTTGCCTATTTGGGCTCAGCCGCTCTCATTCTGGCGGGAATCATTCTTTTTATTTCCGACTTGGGTATTGAGATCATTTACTACAAGCATACTGTGGGAATGGCTTCAAATCCATCGTATTGGGTCTGGTCTGTACTGGGCGCTTTGTCGTTGGCTGTTATCACGTTTGCTTTGACAAAGATTCTCAATAAAGGCATCAAGGGAAAAAAGGGAAACTCTACCAAAGTTTAGTAGATCAAACATGCCTGTAGGCTGATTGACAATTCCTTTGTTTGTCGAGCAGGCTTTGCCATGCTCGACCTACGACTATAATCACGTTTGCTTTGACAAAGATTCTCAATAAAAGCATCCAGGGAAAAGAGGAAAACTCTACCAAAGTTTAGTAGATCAAACATGCCTGTAGGCTGATTGACAATTCCTTTGTTTGTCGAGCAGGCTTCGCCATGCTCGACCTACGACTATAATCACGTTTGCTTTGACAAAGATTCTCAATAAAAGCATCCAGGGAAAAGAGGAAAACTCTACCAAAGTTTAGTAGATCAAACATGCCTGTAGGCT
>Ga0315545_1000188_pt1 | contig 67790 bp, 58 predicted proteins | sample SalMarSW160210MG_FD_203096 | JGI IMG/M metagenome (GOLD analysis project Ga0315545, IMG submission 203096) | Salt marsh sediment microbial communities from the Plum Island Ecosystem LTER, Massachusetts, United States - Salt Marsh Sediment SW1602-10 ...
TGCGGCGTGGGGGACAAGAGCATCTTGAGCCAGTTTGAACTGTGTTTCGGATGCCCCGCGGGGCGTCCAGATGGCCCTTTCGCCATTTATCTCAACTGTTGAGAAACATTACCAACATATAGAGGATTACCGGAATCGCCAGGTATTGTGTAGTCGGGTGATACTTTCAGAACCTCATTGTTCTCGACTATCGTTGTGGAATACAAACCTGCTGGTACCCCGCGGGCCCGTGCCCCTTCGAACACCACTTGTTCACCCGCGATCCCAGTCTCCAAATCATCGGCATCTCCTAAGGTCGCCACGTCTCCGGCCGGAAAGATGTCATCTTGGAAGACAAATAGACTAGTTTCATCTCCACCATCGAAGAGATAGTCACCCGCGAGGATAGGAGCAGGAAGAATCGAGGCCCCAGTTTCGGGGTCGAGTATATCCACACTGATTACTACTGCCCCAGGCTGAAGCCAGTGATCGTGTGATAGAATGGCGTTGGCATCAATGATAACGCCCGCACCGTACTCACGAAAGACCGTTCCATCAGGAAGAGTGTAGTCAACCGTGATGATAACATAGCCAGGTGGCAGTGATCCAGTCCGGTTATCGTGGTCTTCCCAAGGCGGTATACCAGATGGCACTTCATTGTGCCCTGTGACATCCACATATTTCAGAGGATTGTTTCGAACATATGTGAACCTGTTCAGACTTTGCGCATTTGCAGAATTGGGTACAATAATATCGGCACTGGCCCAGCGAGCGAGCCTGGGGTCATACCACCTAGCGCCCATCTCGAGCATGTCAATGTAACTGTCCCGGCGCTGCCCGGTGTAGCCGTAGTCGGTTGTCAAGGTGCCGGTGATGTAGCGGGTCTCCCCGTAGGGGTAGTATAGCACGCGCGCCACCAGCGCGCCAGCCGCGTCGGTGGTCAGGCTGGTAGAGCCCACGTGCAGTTTGGCGCAGCCAAACTGCCAAGGAGTTCGCCGAAAGGCGAACTCCCGTGGTCGCCGTGCAGGTAGGTCACGGTGGTGGACACCCCCACGGTGGTGCGCATCGCGGCCCTGCTGCGCAGGGCTAGGCGCTGGCCGCCAGCCTGCCCTGAGCCTGCCGAAGGGGCGTAGTAGTAGCTGGTCGTCGTCACCACGCCGCCGGCCTCCATCTTCTCGTAGATGCCGCCGATGTAGTACGTTGTTCCACTGCTGTCCACCTTCTTCACCCGCGCGCCGTCCTTCGGCTGCGTCCTTCGGCTGCGCTCAGGACATCGCTCAGGACAGGTTGCCGTCGCAGGTAAAGACGATGTCCTCGCTGCCCTCCGTCACGCGTTGTACCTGTCTGGGTCCCTCCCCCGCTGGCGGGGAGCCTGTCCCGAGCGCAGCCGAGGGAAGGGAGCGCGCGAAGCGCGCGAGGGTGGGAACCTCCCTCCCCCGCTGGCGGGGGAGGGAGCGCGCGAAACGCGCGGGGTGGGGGCCTTCCCCACCACCATCCCCGCTGTCGCTGCGGCAGGCGTTGGGTTGAGCGGAGCAAAACCCGACCTAAAGACTTATTCTCCTGTCTTCACGAGCCTTCGTACCCGCTCGTGGAGGAATTCTAGGTTATCGGGAGTATAGATGGCCATAGTGATTCCTCTTGTGAGCTCCTTGTCATTCACGTGAACATGGTCCCCTTTAGCCGGAGTAAGCTGTCTGAGCTTGTCCAGTAATTCGTCTGATTCCTCTGGCGTGAGAAGAATCAGCACTGAGGTAAGCGGTCTATCACTACTTTCATCTAGAATTCTCACTGGTGTCTACCCCCTGTCCGTTTCTGAAGATCCACGGTGCCCCACATCTCTGCGACTACTCGCCATTCTCAAAGAAGATCCGGAACGCTTCCCATTGGCCATTTATGAATTGGTCGAGATGGATGTGCGGCTGATTATGAGGATAGTAGTTGTTGAAATGGGCCTGGAAGCGGAGCGTGTTTTCAGCATTTCTGGCGATCAGGTCACCGTTTTGATTTTTGATGGCGACTGGATCATCGCCGAGCCACTCGATAACATCGTCTGCCGTGTCACTTGTTGCCTGGGATCCCACGCCGAATACCACACTTGAGCAGATTGGGTTCATTAAGCACTGTGTCCCGAGATAGGTTGCGCCAGTCTCTACACCTGTCACAATTGCCGGTCCCCATTTCACAGCACCCACCACACCAAACGACAACCAGAGGAAGGGGTCCTCCGATGTCATTGCCAGACTCCTGCTGTTGCCGCAGCTCTCGATAGTCCATTCTTGAGGATCTACGCCCAGTTCCAGTATGGCTTGCTGATCCTGTGGGGGAAGCTCTTCGAAGGCCAACCCTTGGTAGTCGAGAGGCCAGGGATTGTCCGGTGTTACAAGGGGCATCGGCGTAGGCCCCGAAGCTGACTCGTCCACATCTGTTGCGCTCTCTGCCTCCCCCTCTCCTGCTCCCCCATCTCCTTCCCCTGTCAGACGCCCGCAGACTGCCGGGTCGTTCCCTGCCGCGACACAGGCTTCATACTTGCACTTTGTGTCACCCTCCGCGCAATGCCCGCTTGGGTCCCTGTACTTGCATGGGTTCCCCCCGACGTACATATAGCGGTTCTGGGCCTGGCTCCCCTTCCCCGGCACAACCGTATCGGCGCTCACGAAGCGGCCCAGGGCGGGGTCGTAGTAGCGGGCGTTGTAGTCCATCAGCCCCAGCCCGGCCTCGGTGCGCTGACCGGTGAAACCGTAGTCGGTTGTCAAGGTGCCGGTGATGTAGCGGGTCTCACCGTAGGGGTAGTATAGCACCCTGGCCACCAGCGCGCCAGCCGCGTCGGTGGTCAGGCTGGTGGAGCCGAGGTGGTCGCCGTGCAGGGTGGTCACGGTGGTGCTGACCCCCGCGGTGGTGCGCATCGCCACGCGCTGGGAGCCGGCGTAGTAGTAGCTGGTGGTCGTCACCACGCCGCCGGCCGCCATCTTTTCGTACAGCCCCCCCACGTAGTAGGTGGTGCCACTGCTGTCTTCCTTCTTCACCCGCGCGCCGTTGCCGTCGTAGGTGAAGGTGGTCTCCTCGCCGCCTTCCGTCACTACGGCCACCTTGTTCTCGGCGTTGAAGGTCAGCGCCTGGTCGTAGTCGCCGTCCCCGTCCCTGTCGCGCTGGGTCATGTTGCCGTTGGCGTCGTAGGCGTAGCGCTGCACCCCGTCGATGTGCGTCACGGCGTGGATGTGGAGGGGGTCCTGGTAGGTGTAGGCGCCCATATCCGACTTGGAGGTGATGTTGCCGATGGCGTCGTAGGCGTAGGTGCGGTCGTAGTAGCCCGGCCCGCCGGGCGCGCCCGTCACCGCCATCCCCGTCAGCGTGCCGCTGCCCTCGATCGCCAGGTAGTGCACCACCTCGTCGGTGTGATCCGTCTCCTCGTCGGCGGTGGTGTCCTCCTCGATCATCACCTGCACCCCGCTGGCCGTCAGGCTGGTGCGGTCGTAGCGCAGGTAGGCCCCGTCGCCGCCGTCGTAGGTGGCGATGCCGGCCACGAAGCGTGGAGCCTGCGCAAAGCTCTGCGCGAAGGAGATGGCAGCCCACGTGCTGCTCACCACGTCTGCCGTTTGAGCCGCCTCGTACTTGTGTCCGTTCCACGTCCCCGTCCCTGGCGCGATGGCTAGCCAGCCGACGATCTCGCCGCCGTGCGGCGCGGTATTGGCGTCCTCCTCCTCCAGCGCCACGTCGAACCCCGATGGGGTCACGTCCTGCTGGCGGGTCTTGACCCAGTGCGGGTCGCTGTTCGTATGCACCTGGCTGACCACCACCGGCGCGGCCCCGAACGGGCTGCCGAGATTCACGTGCGCCCACGTGTCGTCCACGACGCCCCCGCCCACCGTCGCCGACGTGTTCACCTGCCCCACCTCCAGGCGCGTGCCGTCGGGCAGCGTCCAGCTTCCTGCCTCCAGCACGATCCAGCTCACCGCCTCGGTGGTGTGCGCGCCGTCCCTGTCCGGTCCCTCGTGCACGTACAGTGTGAAGCGGTCGGCCTGCACGTCGGTGATGCGCACCACCGAGGTATCGCCTCCGTCGCGCGAGACCGGCGTGGCGAGCACCACCGGGTTGACGTAGGAGCGGCTCAGCATGACCGTGTAAGGCTCGTGGGTCAGCGCGTCGTCGATGAAGCCCACCTCGCCGATCGCCTGCTCGGTGGTCGTGATGGCCTCCTGGTGGCCGCGCGTCAGCCGGTCCAGGTCGTCGTACGCGAACTGCTGCCGCACGTCCAGCACGTCGTCGGTGATGGTCTGCACGTTCCCCACCGGGTCGTAGGTGTAGCCCAGGTCAAGTAGAGGCATTCCTTGTGAATGCCCGGAGACCAGCACACGTTCCAACCGGAGGTTGAGCGGGTGGTAGGTGTACTGCGTTGTCACGCCGTTGCCGTAGGCCATCGTCGTGATCTGCCCCAGCGGGTTGTAGTCGATATTCTGCACGTAGGGGGCATACCCGCTCAGACTCTCCAGCCCTCCGCCGTCGTTGTAGGTGTAGGTCACCACCTCGTCGTCGGGATACTCCATCGACGTTACCCGGTCCGCCGCGTCGTAGGTGTACTCGGTCTCAAAGGTCTGGGCATCGATGGTCTTGATCTCCTTCGTCACCCGCCCGCGCGCGTCGTAGAACCAGGTGGCGGAGCCGGAGTCGTCGGTCATGCGCGTGAGGCGGCCCAGGCTGTAGCCGTACCCCGGCTCGTCGTAAAAGTAGTTCACTGCCTGGGTGTCACTGCACGTGCCGCCGTATGTCTTCCTTTCCAGACGGTTCAGCTCGTCGTATGCGAAGGTGATCGTACAACCCCGCGCGTCGGTCTGTGATTTCAGGTTGCCCAGCAGGTCGTAGTCATACGTCCAGTGGCCCATATCGGGGTCGTCCATCCAGTCCTTGCGCCCCAGGCCGTCGTAGTGCATCGAGGTGGTGATCCCGTTCGTGTCGGTCACTGTGGTGAGGTGATCCAGGGCATCGTAGCCGTAGGTGACGGCAACGTCTGCGGTCGTACGGTAGTTTACCTCGGTGTAGGCATCTATCTCCAGGGTGCCGTGTCTGCATAGCGCCATAAAGCTCCAATTGACTTCACTCCAGAAGGAGCTATCGGTCATCTCTCCCCACTCAGCCCGTACTGCAGGGTCATCCCGCTCCCATACTGCGATGGCGAACTTGCCGTCATCCCCAATTTTGATCACGGCACGGTACCACACATCGGCCCTCGATGACATCAGAATAACAGGCGGCCGTTCGGTCGTACCCTGGAAGGATAGAACAACCAGCCAGTTGTTGTCTACCTTCAGTCCCCAACTGCGGAAGCTATCCTGGCCCCAGGTACCGCCATCCACCTGAATGATAGAGAACATCTCAGTGCTATCGGGGGTCAGCTTGAAGTCGAAGACGTGCCACTGCTCGTCGCTCAGGCTCTGAGGGTGATGATATAGTTGTGTGCCGTCGGTGCCGTCTCCTGTGAGGCGTACAACACCGCCCGCTTCGGTCACATTGCCAATAGGCTGCCAACCATCTCCCAATACGCCGTCATCAAAGGTGTCACGCCAGTTTTCCACCGGGTCGCTCACTGCCTCCAGGCGTCCAAAGACGTCGCTGCGCGAGGTATGCAGGCGTCCCTTGGCATCCACTGCCATCGCCCATCTGCCCTCGTAAAAACCAGCCGTCCAGGTGCCATCCGGGCTGTCCACCCAGCTCACCCGGCCCAGAGCGTCATAGTCCGTGAATGTGTAGGGACCGTCGGGTGCGGCGTACAAATTCGAGTCCCCAAAGCTCGGCAGATACCCACGCGCGGGTCGTCCCAAAGCGTCGTATCCGGTGCTGGCCACCGTCCACTGCCCGCCCTCCGCCTCGCCGCGGGCCTGCACCTGCCGCCCCAGCCCGTCGTAGTAGACGTAGGAGTCCAGCGTGCCCGCCTGCCCGCTCGTCTCGCGCTGGCGCACAGTCACTCGCAACCCCTGCACGCGCACGATCTCGACATAGTCCACGTCGGCATTCAGGTCGTCAGGCGCGACTCTCCAGATGTGCAGCTTCCCATCCCCCGGGTTCCCACCGGTGATGTAACTTCCCTCCACTACCCGCCAGGAGCCATTCGCGGCGGCGGTGATCGGGTACTTGACCCCCTCGTTGAGCGGCAGGTTGACCTGGATTGTCCCCGAACCCTTGAGGGCCAGGCGCGTCAGGTACCTGGAACCCGGCTCCATTGCCAACTGAGCGGACGTGAACATCGCCCCTGCCGTGCCCCCATCTTGCATATGTACGTACCACGAGCCGCTGTACGCACCGCCCGATTGGCACGCGGCGTTCGTCTCCCATAATTTCCAACCGGCTGGCCGCTGACCCAGAGTACAATTGGTTTCAAAGTCGTCGAAAAAGACGGCTTCGGTGAACAGATCGTAGTCGTATTCCACCGTCGGCAGATCCAGCGTGTCGCCCGGACGGATCACTTTCCGCAACCGCCCGAGCTTGTCGTACGTGTAATGGGTCGCCGTCGCCGCGCCATTGTCATCCCATACCCGCCACACCTGCCCCGGCAGCCCTCCGCCCGAGGGCGCGCCGGGCGCGTTCACGCCGTAGTACTCGACGGTGCGATGCTGGTCCAGGGCGTTGGTCGCCGTGATCGGATACAGGTGGTACGTGCTTTCGTAGGCGATGTGGATGTTATGATCCAGCGGATCCCACACGTCGGTCAGGTTGCCCCAGGCGTCGTAGGCGTACTCTACCTCCACGACTTCGGTCGAGGTCAGCGGGTTGACCTGCCGCGCCATCGTCAGCGTTCCCGAGATGGGCGGCGCGCCGAGGACGGCGCTGCCGTCGTAGTAGCTCTGGGTCCACCCCAGCAGCGTCCCGCCCGCATCCCCTGCGTACACCTGCATCTCCTGCGGCTTGCCCACGATCCATACAGCAGGGTCGGGATTGGGGGTGTACGTCGTGACCGTGGTGCGATACGGCGCGCTGCCATCTCCGTATTCGCGCACGTGGGTCAGGTTGCCGTACTGTACGCCGCCTTGCAGCGCCGGGTCGTACGTGTACGTCACCGTGGTGCTGAGCGGCGCGCTGCCGGTGTAGTCGGTGGAGACGATCTGGCTGACGTAGTTGAAATCCCTGTCGCCGGCCCAGGTCGTGTCGGATTGCTGCAGCGGTGTCCCGCCGCCGTCGTACACCTGTGCTTGGTATTCCCGCCCTCGCTTCCACGAGTTGTTGTCGTCGATGTAGTAGCGGTGCGTCGTCGTGACGACTGGCGTGTCGTCAAAATCGAATGCCGTCGCCGTCACCCAACTGTGCCCCACCAGCGGGCCCAAGTTCTCGGGGTGCGCCCCCCGGCACAGCGCGCCGCCGTTCGTTCCACTCGAGCCCGAGCCCCCGTTCGTCTGGTCGTAGCAGCGCGTGCCGTAGGCATACGTCACCCGCGCCGGCGTACTGCTGATGCCGTCAAACGTCTGCGTCTCCACCACTCGGTAGCTGTACCCGATCTCTGGGTCGCAGCCGGTGCAGCCGGCCTTGGCCCGCCCGTCGCTCTCGTAGGTGAAGGCCACTCCACCTCCGTACCCCAGGTTCACCGCGCTCACCCGCCGGAAAGGATAATCGCCGTTATAGTTCGGCAGCGCCGTGTGGTGAATCTCCACCGGCGGCAGCGATTCCGAGCCGTCGCCCGAGAACTCCTGGATGCTCCACAGCGCCCACTCGGAATACCCGCCCCAGTTCGCCTTGTCCGCCGTCCAGCGCACCTGCCGGATGCGCGTCCCCAGGTGATACACGTCGATGCGCTTGACGCGCATGTAGTTGTCACTGTCCACATCGCCCGACACCGGCACGAAGACCACCTTCGAGGCCCACTGGCTCGTCTCGTAATTGTTGTAGCGAATCTCGGTCAGCATGCTGCGCTCGACGTTGGTGAAATCACCCGGGTGAATCGATTTCTCCCGATAGGTGAACGCCATGCGGTTGCCCAGCGGGTCGGTCACCGTGTCCACCCGCCAGCGGGTCGCGCCGAAAGTGTCAGGGTCGGGAGAGCAGTATCCGTGGCAAATGAGCAAGTTGTATCCTTGCTTGATGTCCGCTTCCGAATTAGTCGTGTACCCCAAGCGGTACGTCGTCCCCTCTACCCGCACGATCCAGTAGTCGGACGTACGGTTCGCTGTGCTTCCGTTGCCGCAGAGCTCGTTGCGCCGCTCCACGTACACCCCCGGCGCGCCGCGCACCCGGTACCGGCCACAGTACCCGCTTTCGGCCTCCAGGTCGTAGGCGGCGCCGTTCAGCACCAGCGAGAAATCATTAGACTTGTGGTGTAATAGCAGAATTGACTACATATGGCGGTCAAAGGGCACAAATTGTGCTGTCCAACCGCCACATATGGCGGGGAACGCCTATTGCGCCACAAGTCTATTGTACAGATGCAGACGCATGTGCGCTCCATCTGACTTGTGCTTGTGCCGACGCACGATCTCGACGTCGCTTGCCCCCAGCGACCAGCCCAGAGCCACCGGCCCGCCATCGTCGTCGTCCAGGTCGATCAGCGTGTCGATGCGCCGGCTGTTGTACGACAGCGCCACACTCGGCTGCAAGCCGTTCCGCCCTGCAGGTACCTGAACGGGATAATCGTACGTTACCGCCCCGCTGAACAGGTCCGGCACCGGCGGGGTCAGGATCGGCTTCCACCCCTCGCCCACCATACCGATCTCCCACTCGGAGAAGTGATCGATCTCCGCCGCCAGCAGCCCCGTCTCTTTGTCGTAGGCTGCCTCCACGTCCTCCATCTCCCCTGTCTCCGGGTCGATGAGGTAGGCCAGATAGACGTGCTGGCCGGCCAGCAACCCGCTCGCGTCGATCAGTCCGCGCAGGTCCACCGACAGGATCACGGGACGGCCGAATTCGTGGACGTCCTCGCCGGTCGTCGCGTCCTGCGCTTCGAGGGAAAAGCGCAGCAGCGTCCCGTTGCGGGACGGTGCCTCGTCGTCCGCCGCCCGCTTCGCGCGCCCGCGGGGATCTGGCTGTTGCTGGTGCATCCGGGCGCTGACCCTCACCTCTGCCCGCAGTGCGCCCGCCGGGAAGTGCACGCGTACGCGGCCATCTCCACCGTCGAACACGCCGCCTGCGGCGGCGACTCGCCGCGCCTCCTCTGCTCCTGCCACGCCCACGATGGCCGTGGTGGTCGCGCGCGCCCCGCCCAGCCCGCCGCTCACTCTGATCTCGAATGAAAGCGGCCCCGATGCATCGCCGCTCACTTGAAGAGGTAGTTCGATGGACGCGGTCTCGCCCAGCGCCAGGCTGTCGATGGCGCTGTTCCACCGCCGCCCGCTGCCCTTGCCGCCCGCCACAGATAGTCCGCCGGGCAAGTTGGCGCTGAGCTTTAGCCCTGTAGCGTCTTCGTCATCGTTGTACACAGTGATGGTGCACACCGCCTGCGCCCCCGGCTCGACCACGGGTGGATCGACGACGGCGTAGAGCCGCAGGCCGGGAGGGATGCGGCTCGCCTGGGCAGGGGATTCCGTCTGCGCAACGACGCCCGAGGACGTCAGCGGCAGGCTCGTCGCGGTGACGACGATGGTGATGAGAACGTGGAATAGCTTCCGCTTTAGATGAGAACGCGTGGACATGGGGACCTCCTTATGCGAATTTGACCTGTCTGCCAAAACACAACCCGGCCTTCGGCAGGGACACACATCCCTACCTCCGGCCGGGTGAAGAACACGGCAAGGCGGCACAGCCCCGCTGAGTTGCCCGGGGGCGGCGCAGTGTGCAGTTCAGGGAGAAATCGGCTGCCCGTCACTTCCGGTTCGTGGCTCCTTTTGTGCACTGTGATCGTACTTCGACACTGTCACCTCAGACAGGCGAGTGCTCTGAGCGGAGCGTAGCGCAGTCGAAGAGTGCTCGCGGAGGCTTCTTCGACTGTATTCCGCTTCGCTCATTCCGCTCAGAACGCCTCCGCTTGTCAAATCGTCGAAATGTGACGTTGCCAAGGTACTCAGACTTTCGCGTCTGTCAAGCGCCAGCGGCCCCTGTGGTTCTGGCCGCATCAACTAGCGATACGCAGGGTTACCCCCCTCCCACATTATGGGGAATCATTCCCCTTCCGCCGCTTCAGTCCTGCCGTCACGTCGCAGGTCACGCGTGCTGCGCCAGCTCGACTGCCTTGTCCTGCAGCACGTGATAGCGCACCGGCTTGATCAACACCAGGTCGGCTTCGTCCTCGATGGTTTCCGCCATCTGCGGGTGAGCGGTGGCCACGATCACGGGCACTGCGGCCAGCCGCCCATCCGCCCGAATCTGCCGCAGCACCTCCGTTCCGGGCACGTCGGGCAGGTGCAGGTCCAGGACCACCAGGTTGGGGAGCATGGATGCCATGATCGCCAGCGCCTCCTGGCCCGTCCTCACCGTCATGGGATTGAACCCTGCTGCCTTCAGCGTGAACTCGAAGATGAGGCCGGCGTCGGGGTCGTCCTCGACGATCAGCGCGAACAGCTTTCCGGCGTATTGCGTTTCGAGCCGTTGCAGGATTTCTGCCAATCCCGTCAGGGCGGCGCGCTGGGCCGGGTGGGCGAGAGGGTCTGTCGATAGGCCGGTCTCTTTCAGCGCCTCTCCGCGCCGCTGCGGGCTGATCCCTTCGGACATGCGATCGATGAACGCGGTGACCTCATCCCTCGGGATGCGATAGGTGCTGGTCCTTCCGGGCGCCTTCCGCGCGCTGGGGAAGTATCCCGCCTTGATCCAGCGGGTGACCGTTCTGGGCGTGACGCCGCACATCTGTGCGACCTCCCTGGTAGTTAGGGCTTGTGAGGGGTCCATAGGCTGTTGGGAACGCCGCCCTGGGTTGGGGGCGGGATGGGTCAACTAGGACAACTGCGACCTATCTTATACCACACTATTCCTGATTCGTCAACTCGGTCGAACTGCTGGGTGCGTCTGTGGTTGGGGGCCAAGTTCCACAATCCAGACTTCCGATGTCTTTTTGGCGCTTTCAGAACACGTCATCATGCGCACGATCGCGCAGTTGTCAGAGCCTGCACCCATGACCAAGACGTCGGAAGTCTCGCTGCCCCAAGGTACAAACACTGATGCCTGGTTGACAAAGGGGAGCACCCGTGCTATCGTCTGAGGTGCGCCAAGGTTGCGATGGAAAAGATGCGGCTGCCGTTGGTCGGCGCGAAGGTGAGCCTCGGGGAGGGACGACGATGGGTGTACACGCTGGGTCTGATTGGAGGAGCCAGATACGGGATCGCCAGGGCGTCATTCTGAATCACTTGACGCTGGCTGAGGTCATCGGGGGTGGGGTGGCGATCCTTTTGCTCTACCTGACGGCGGAGGGAATGGGCCTGGCGGAGCTTTTCGTGCTCATAGGGCCTTTCCTCGTCGTCTGGTTCGCTGTGCTGCTCACCTGGCTCCTGCGCCGCTCGTTGAGCTATCGAGTCCGTGTCGGGATCCTGCTGCTGGTGACCTATATCCTGGGCTGGTACCTTCTCTACAAGTGCGGCCTGGTCGGAAGCGGGCGCATCTGGTTGGTGTTGTCTACAGCCCTGGCGGTCGTTTTCTTGGGCCTGAAGGCCGGCGGTGCGTGGGCTGGCACCGTCAGTATTTTGATCTACGTGTTCTTCACTGCTGCCATTGGCCTGCGAATACTGCCGCAGTTTAATCTCGATTCGAACGATCCGATGCAGTGGGTGAGCGAGGGGGGAGATTTCGTCATTGCGGTGATCGGCGTGAGTCTGGTCATGTGGTCGCTTGAGCAGGGGTGGCAGGAGGCGCTCAAGCGGCTGGAGCAGGCTGCCGGGGATCTGCGTGCCGTCCTGAAGAGCATCGCCGACGGCGTCATCGTCTTTGACAACAACTGGCGGGTCACCGTCGTCAATGCTGCTGCTGCCGAACTCCTCGAACGGTCTGCCGAGGAGACCAACGGGTATGATATCGAGACGCTGATGAACCAGGGAGACGCCGACCTGGACGCCGACAGTTGGAGGGCGATACACGACATGATCGAGACCGGAGAGCCCACGCGCTTCGAGTGGGGGGGTAAGACGTTTTCGGCGAGCCTGGCGTCAGTTCGGGAACCCTCGGGTGGGGTGGTCGGCAGTGTAGCCGTGCTCCGCGATGTCACCCGCGAGGCCGAGGTGCAGCAGGCGCGAGACTCGCTCTTTGCCGTCACGGCCCACGAGCTGCGCACGCCGCTGAACGCGATTATCAATTTTGCGAGGCTGATGAAGGACGGCTTGGTGCCGGCGGAGTTGCACCAGGACACGATGGCGCGAATCATCGCCAATGGCGAGCGGCTGCTCATCATGGCCAACAACTTGCTGGAGAGCGCGCAGATGGCTGCCGGACAGGCTGTCCCACACGTCGAGTCGTTCGCGCCTGCCGATCTGATCCGCATCGTGCGGGACGTGGTGGATGTGTTGGCGCAGCGAAAGGGATTGACACTGACCACGCACATCGAGGACGCAGTTCCCGCGGTCGTTACCGCCGATCGGTGGCGGCTGCACCAAGTGCTGGTCAACCTCATCAGCAACGCGATCAAGTTCACCGGCGAGGGGACGGTAGGCGTGCGGGTTTACGTGCCCGATGCCGGCCACTGGGCGCTGGAGGTCTCGGATACCGGTTGTGGCGTTCTGCTTGAGATACAGGAGCGTATCTTTGAGCCGTTCGTGGTAGCGGATGACCCGGCCACGCGCAAGCAGGCCGGGGCCGGTCTGGGATTGTCCATCGTCAAGCAGTTGGTTTCTTTGATGGGCGGCGAGATCGAGCTGCGGAGCAAACTCGGGCAGGGAAGTGCTTTCACCGTCTTTCTGCCGCTCGTGGCCGGCGCCGATGGCGCGGGTGTTTGACATCATCATGGACATGTGGTATAGTGCGCCACGAGTTGGAATGCAAGACCAGGGCGCTGTGGAGGGAGTGCCATAAAAGCGATATTGGTCTGTCCGATTAGGACATCATCGTTTCACGTTCTACGGGGAGAGTCACCTCTAGGCGACGCTCCCCGTCTCTCTTTGTTAGCCAGAATGGGATGAGGTGTTCTATGCGCAAATACATTTTCTGCACCGGCGGCGTGCTCAGCAGTGTGGGAAAGGGGGTGACCGCGGCCTCCGTTGGCCGGGTGTTGAAGGCGCGGGGTGTGAGAGTGTCCATCCAGAAACTCGATCCGTACATCAACGTCGATCCGGGTACGATGTCTCCCTATCAACACGGTGAGGTCTTTGTCACGGACGACGGGGCAGAGACCGATCTCGACCTGGGGCACTATGAGCGGTTCATCGACGAAAACCTGACCCAGGCCTGCAACGTGACCACCGGGCAGGTCTACGCGGAGGTCATTGGCCGGGAGCGGCGGGGCGACTTCCTGGGAGGCACCATCCAGGTCATCCCGCACATCACCAACGAGATCAAGCGCCGCATTGCCCTGGTCGGCGAGCAGAGTGGGGCGGACGTGGTCATCGTCGAGGTCGGCGGCACGGTGGGCGACATCGAAGGGCTGCCCTTCCTGGAGGCGCTGCGGCAGATGCGGCGCGACGTGGGGTTGGAGAACACGCTGTACATTCACGTCACGTTCCTCCCTCATATCGGCGCGACTGGTGAGTTAAAGACCAAGCCCACGCAGCACAGCGTCCGCGAGCTGCGCTCCATCGGCATTCAGCCCGACGTCATCATCGCCCGGACCGACCAGCCGGTGGATGACTCTATCTGCGAAAAGATCGCGCTGTTCTGCGATGTGGAGCGGCGGGCCGTCATCCCGCTGGAGACGGTGCCGGTGCTTTACCAGGTCCCGCTGATTCTGGAGGATGCCGGGCTGGGGGATTTCATCGTCGAGCGGATGAGGCTGGACGTGGGCGAGCCTGACCTGAAGGAATGGCGCGATCTCGTCGAGCGCACCTTGGATTCCAAACCGTCGCTTCCCATTGGCATCATCGGCAAGTACGTCGAGCTTCACGACGCCTACATCAGCGTGCGTGAGGCATTGTGCCACGCGGCATTGGCTCACGGGCGGGATCTCGATCTGCGCTACGTCAGCTCGGAGGATCTGGAGCGCGATCGGGGATGGGATGAGTTGGAGAAACTGGCTGGCGTTGTCGTGCCGGGCGGCTTTGGTGAGCGGGGGATCGAAGGCAAGATCGCGGCTGCGCGCTGGGCGCGGGAGAACCGCGTGCCCTACCTGGGGCTGTGCCTTGGCTTGCAGGTGATGATCGTCGAGCTGGCTCGCCACGCCCTGGGGAACGAAGAGCCGAACAGCACCGAGTTCGATCCTTGCTCCAAACACCCGGTGATCGATCTGATGCCCGATCAGCGGACGATCACCGATATGGGCGGTACGATGCGGTTGGGCCTGTATCCCTGCTGTTTGACGCCGGGGACGAAGGCGGCAGAGGCGTATGACGTGCCGGAGGTTCAGGAGCGACACCGCCACCGCTTCGAGGTCAACAATGCTTACCGCGATCTGTTGAGCGAGGCCGGACTTGCGTTCAGCGGGCTTTCGCCCGATAGACGGCTGGTCGAGATTGCCGAATTGGTCGATCATCCCTTCATGTTGGGCAGCCAATTTCATCCCGAGTTCAAGTCGCGGCCTACGCGGCCCCATCCGCTCTTCAAGGCGTTCATCGCGGCGGCCATATCGAAACACAGTGCGGGGTGACCGGCTGCCGGGTGGTCTTCCGTGGCCAGCTCGGTATGGGAGGGGGCAATTGCTCTTGATCACTTGTCAAAACCCTGCCTTTGTGTTATCATACCGCCCGTTGCGCGCGGCGCCCGTTATGGGCGCATAGGCGGGCTTTCCGCTCCCAGCCGTGTCTGGGGGTAATCCCGAGGAAAGAAAGGAGGTGAGCCGTCTGGTGCGCAGCTACGAGTTGATCTTCATAGTTCACCCAGAGGTGGACGACGCCGGCCTGGCTGCTGTCATCGAGACCGTCAAGAAACTGGTCGAGCGCGGTGGCGGGAAGGTTGTGCGTGTCGATCGCTGGGGGTTGCGAAGGCTGGCCTATCCCATCAAGAAACTGTGGGAAGGCCAGTACGTGTTGATGTACCTTGAGATGGATCCGCAGCAGGTGGCTGAGCTGGAGCGCAGCTTCGCGTTGGCCGAGCAGATCCTGCGTCACCTGGTCGTGCGCCTAGAGGAGGAGCTGGTGGGCGCGGGAGAGGTGGCGGAGGCTGAAGGGGGTGCGCAGGCTGTGGGAGAGGTTGAAGGCGAGGCCGAAACCGAGACTGAGGTTGAAGCTGCGGTTGAGGATGAGGCTGTCGAGCCGTCCGAGTCAGCCGCTGAGTAAGTTGACAATGTCGCCCTGTGCGTGGTCGGCAGTTCGTCGCCGGAACGGCGGGGTTCGTGAGTTCTTGTTCGGAGAGCTATGGTGAAGTGCTTGAACCGGGTGATGGTTATCGGCTACGTGGGGCGCGATCCGGAGATGCGATACACGCCCGGTGGTCAGGCTGTGACGTCGTTTAGCGTCGGTGCTGTGCGCGAGTGGACGAACTCGGAGGGTGAGCATCGTGAGGAAGCCGAGTGGTTCAACGTGGTGGCTTGGAGCAGTCTGGCCGAGGCGTGCAAACAGCAGCTTGGCAAAGGCCAACTGGTTTACGTTGAGGGCCGCCTGCACACACGTAGCTGGAGAGATCAGGAGGGCGAAAAGTGCTTTCGCACCGAGTTGGTGGCTGAGGGGATGATCGTACTGGACGGCCGCCGGGATGTTCCGGAGACTGTGGTGGCTGCCGATGAGGGCGGAGGGCAATTGCCAGTTCAGTAGGAGGTTGGTTTTGGCAAGGTACAATGATGATTCAGATGAGCGGGGTCAGGGAGGCCGATCTCGGCGATACTCCGGCCGCCGCAAGACGTGCGCTTTCTGTGAGGGGGACGTTGCTCAGATCGACTATAAGCGGGCCGATGTGTTGCGACGCTTCCTGACAGACCGTGGCAAGATCCGCCCGCGGCGGCAGACGGGGACGTGCGCCAGACATCAACGCCAGTTGGCGATAGCGGTCAAGCGCGCCCGTCACCTGGCGCTGTTGCCGTTCGTGGTCGAGACGCAGCGTGGTCGTTAGTCGGGTCTTGTTGCACAAGCGAGGATAGGATGGCGAAGAAGGCTAAGAAGCGTGCACCGAAGAAGGTAGTGCGCGGGCGCCGTTCTCGCGTCGAGCAAGAGCGACGTATGCGGCAATATGTGATCTGGGTCACGGCTGTCGTAGGTGTCCTGGTCGTGGGATTGGTGGTCTATGGCTTGCTCGCCCGGCAGATCAAGACGGCGTTCGCGATGCACAAGCCGGCCGCCATCGCGAACGGTGTCGAGATCACGCTGGGCGAGCTACGAGATCGGGTGCGGTCCTATGAGGTGCTCCAGGGGCCGTTGCAGCCGGAACTGGCTAGCTACGTTCTCGACGAGTTGATCGAAGAGGAATTGGTGCGCCAGGAGGCAGCGCGTCGGGGCATCACCATAACGCCGGAGGAGGTGCAGGACAAGCTCGAGAGAGAGTTCGGTTTCCACCGTACCCCTCCCACGGCGGAGCCAACGCCCACCGCCACGCTGACGCCGACCGTGACCGAGTCGCCTACGCCTGCGCTGGCTGCGACAGAAGTGCCCACACTTGTACCGACGTCTACCCCTGTGCCTCCCACACCGACGCCGATGACGGAAGAGGGCTTTCAGAAGGAGTACGGTGCATACCTCGAGCTGATTGGCGTATCGGACGCGTACTTCCGTTCCCTCTTTGAGGCGAATATGCTGCGAGAAGCGTTACTGGACGATTTCGGGAAGGAGATTCCCGATACGGCTGACCAGGTCCAACTGCGCTACCTGCGGGTGGTTAGCGAGACGCAGGCCAGTGAGCTGCTGACTGTCCTCGTGGAGGGGGATGGAGACTTTGAGAGCCTGAAGGAAGAGGCGAGCGAGGTGGGCGAGCTTGAGTGGTACCCCGAGGCGATTCTGACCGTGGATGTCTCTGAGGAGGTGGCTAAGCAGGCTTTTGCCCTCGAGGCGGGGACAGGGGTGTTCAGTCAGACGGTGGTGACCGACTATGGCGCTACGAGCTACTACATCGTCGAGGTCGTGGATCACCAGGTGCGGGAAGTGGATGAGACGATGCGCGATCGGCTTGCCTGGGAAGCCTTCGACGAGTGGATGGAGGGGCAAATGGCTCTGGTGGAGCGGCTGGAGTACGATCCGTCGCTCGTTGTGTCGGATACTGGTACGGCTGACACAGGCTACTAGGCTTTCAGAAAAAGGTATCGAGTGATTATGCGGCGGCTGCGGACTGGAGCAGTCCGCGTGCCCGACCAACTCGCCGAGTGTGGGGGGAGAGATGCGTGCCAGCCGGTGCCGGCCCACAGACGCTCGACACCCAAACACTGGCGGTCGAAGGGGTGAAAGAGGCGTGTCCGGCGGCCAGGCGAGGGCCAGGGCGTCCGCCCGCAGTGGGGGCGGTGGGGGAGACTCCCGCCAGCGAGGGAGGTCTCCCTGTGCCTACCCTGTGGTTCGACAGGCTCACCAACCGCGCAACGCGGGCCGGAAGCTCCTACGAGCAGCCCCGCGCCGCTCAACCGGTGTTGCGCCAGCGGCGTCTTCCGCTCCGCCAAGCACCCTCTCGCAGGCGGGCCAACCACAGCCGCCAACGCAGTCTCTGCCAGACGCCCAAGGCGCTTGCGCGATCGGCGGCCTCCAGCCGGCGAGCACTGTAGCTTGCCCGCACGTAGAGCGCGGTGAGCTGGTGGACTTCTTGTGCTGCCAGGGTCAACATCTCTTTCCACCATCCACCGCTCTCCGATCCCGCCACCCACTCGACGAATGACGCGGCGAACTCGTACGGTGTGTCGCCCAGCCGCTCGGATACGGCCAGCCGCCGTCCGTGGCGCTCGAGCCGCTTATACGCCGTCGTCACCACGGCAGCCGGGCTCAAGCGGCACAACCGCAAATAGTCAACGGCCTGCCACACAGCGCCCGCCAATACCAGCAGCGCGATCCCGCCGGGCAAGGCCAGACACCAGCGACCGCTCAGCCCGCTCCGGACCGCAGCGCCCTCCTCCACATCAGCCGGGGGCATCAGGTCTCCCGTCGGCGCGGCCCATGCAGACCCCCTGACTTCCTCAGGGCGGACGATACCCGGACGGCCAGCTGTAGGCTCAAACTCCACCCATCCATAGCCAGGAAAATATATCTCGGGCCACGCGTGTGCATCAGACTCGGTAACAACGTATTCAGCCCGCATTGGATCGTAGGTGCCGGAAGCATAGCCGAGCACCAGACGAGCCGGCACACCTGACGCCCGCGCCAGCACTACCATGGCCGAGGCATAGTAGGTGCAGTATCCCTCCCGCAGATCGAAGAGGAAATAGTCCACCATGTCCTGCCCAGCAGGAAAACGCACGTCAAGTGTATATGGGTAGGTCTCGCGGAGGTAGGTCTCGATAGCCAAAGCCCGGTCATAGGGAGTAGGCTCTGTCGCCGTCAGATCGCGTGCCAACGCAAACGTCCGAGGAGTAACCGTATCCGGCAGCTCTAGGTACTTTTCTATCCAGTCCGGGTAGTCAATCCCGGCATCTCGCAACTGCTGGACCGATGGCTCAGAAACCAGCGAATCAGCCCGGTAGGTCGCCGCCTCAGACCAGGAGCCAAAGGCATCTTCTGGCGAACGCCACTCGACTGTGTAGTCGTGGTCAATAGCGACCAGCGTACCGGCGACGTGAATGACGCCTCCTATACCAGAGGGGAAGCGCACCTCCTGCCGCACCGTCCGCTGAGCCTTCAACGGCTCTGGCCCCGATACATCACCCGCGGCGTAATCCGCTACCCACGTCCCGCTCGTAGACCAGCCACCGCCGGAGTAACGATCGTAGGTCACGCTGCGCCAGTAATAGCGTGGAGCCTCAAAAGCCCGCATCGCAGACTCCGGCGCAGGCACCATTTCGCCGGTGCTGACGATCATCACGGTAAGCCTGGCAAGCTCTTCCGACGGCCTGATGATCAAATCGCTAAGCGGCATCACTGATCTCGCCATCAGGTCGAGGGACGTGTACCGCCGGCTCGCACCGGACGATGAAGCAGTGCGAGAGGACTTTCCTGCGCTCACTTCCCCGACAGCGAACTTGCGCGCATACTCAACGATCTCCTGTATCGAAATCGACTGCACTATCGCGGCGGTTCCCACCAATGCGAGGGTCACCAATATGGATGCAACTGCCACGTCCATCGAGAGGCCATAGGCGATGTCCGTGCCTGTTGCCTCCAAGCGGCGCACGCGCGTGTCGTATACAACCAGCGCCATCGTCAACAACACGGCGCCTGATAGCACCAGCAGGGACGCTGTTTTCCCCCTCACGTAGAAGAGCTCTACTGCCAACAACGCACCAGCCGGGGCCAGGCCAAGCAACACATGCTCGCGCCGACGCACGATCCAACTCGCCCAAACGGCCACTGCCCACAGGGCCACCCCCCAGCAAAACGAAGCCGCCACCGGGTCAGGGATGGGATCTCCGCCCACGAGAGACCAGGACCAATCGTACACGCGAGCCATCAACACACCGGAGCCGGTCCACAGCGTCTCAGCGGCCGATGAAAAGGCTCCCAAGCTGGAGACAAAGTCCACCAACACACCGGCCAATCTGCCGCGGTGCCACAACCACTGCCACACCAAGCGCAGCCCATCCCCAACTAGACGCACTAGCAGTGAAGGCAGCGCCGATAGCTCATCTCCCATGCGCCCGACAAGCACGCTCAAAACCACCAGCCCCGCCCCCAGAGCCAGAATGGCCACCAGCCACCCCGGCAGCGGCCTGAAGGACAATCCCCAGCCCACCAACAGGCCAATCGCCACGAGGGTCAACGCCAGTGAGAGATCGACGTCACGCAGGTGATCCGCGAGGCCGATAGCCATGCTGCTCAACACCAGAGTCAGCAGCATCATCAGCAGCATCCTCCGCGCGCCCAGTCGGCGAGCAGTCCACTTTGCGACGCTCATCAACGAGCCAGCGAGAACGCTCACGACAACTCTCTCCACGCGACGTTGGGAAGTGCATGTTTCGGCAGCACGTGCCCGGTACCCAGAACCCACCAATCATAATGATCTGGCTTAGGGCGAGGCTGGACTCCATCGAGCAAGTCCCGTGTGATGATGTAATGGGCGACTTCTAGATCGGAGAGCAATGCCGCCACTCCTCGCACGTCGCCGCTCCCGCCAAAAGAGACGGGATCGAGCAGCAAGATGGTAGGGGCGATTCCCCGCTCGAGCAACCGTATCAGCGCTACAACCCAATCCCGATCGACGGCAGGCGTGATAATCACAAGGCTAGCACGTTGTTCCACCGCCGCTCCCGTGCGCGCCAACAAATCGGCCAGGGAACACGTGCCAGGAGATACCGCGGCCAACTCGCGCAAGATCTCCCATCGTCGTGTGTCTCCTCTCTGGGGCGGGAGCCATAGCAGATCTCGGCCATGCGCCACCAACCCCACAGCCCGTCCTAATCGCAAGCCGCGGTCGGCCAGCGAAGCCGCCAGGATCACACCGTGCTCCTCTGTGGAATCCTCCTCGGCGCCGACCTGAACTCGCCGATCCAAGTCCAGCAAGATCCACCAGTCACCGGCCGGTGTCCCGTCGAAAAGATGCACGTAGAGCGAATCCCGGCGGGCAGACGTGCGCCAGTGGACCCAGCGCAAGCTATCGCCGGGGATATATTCCCGCACGCTGGCAGCGCTTACCGCTCGATCTGGCGCGTCGGTGCGGGGACGCCCTTCGCCCGCCCGCCCCCCAGGCGACACCTCGATACCGGGCAGAGGAACGACCGGGGGCATTACCACAAACGGGTACGAGGCAGGGTTGTGCAAGCTAAGTGTGAATATGCCAAAGGGATCGCCGGCCACCAGGGTGGTCGGGCCAAGAGCATAGACACCACGGCGTGTACAGGTAGCCTGCTTGCGCCACTTGACCTCGCTGCTGCCACCCACACCGGTTCCCCGCCCTGCCTGATAACCGGGCATCGTAGAGTGATCGATCAACTCGATCAGCGGCGCGGGCACCCACGTGAGATTCACCAACTCAAAGCGCTCCTCCAGCAGGTCGCCCACCTGCGCCCAGCCGAAACGCATCTGGCGAGTGATCTGCAGCCCGCGCGCCAGCGAACGGACCCATAGATAGCTGGTCAGCAAAACTCCCCCCAACACAACCAGGAGTACGATCCACCCACGATAGGGGGTAACCAGTTGCAGCACCAGCAGCAGGGCGACCAGGATAGGCAGGAACCACGTATTGAGTTTCAAGCAGGCCCCGGCCTTCATATTGCCATCTTGCTTCTTTTTACCCATCAGCATCACCCACTCGACGTCATCTCCAAACGCGCGCCGACCACAACCGCCAGCGCAGACGGTGCCAAGCCCTCACCAAGTCCACCCGGTCGACCTCATCCGGCAGGTCAGGGCTGTACGTAACCTGCACGTAATACTCGACCAAATGACGCATGTCTTGAACAGCCAGAGGCAATACCTTGTCCCGGCGCCCCCCTCGCGCCAGGCTCAAGTGTCTAGCGAAGGAGTGCGCGAACTCGTACGGCGTATCCCCCGCCAGCATCGGCACGGCCAGCCTTCGCCCATGGCGGCGAAGCCGCTCGTAGAGCATCGCCGCGATTGCCGCAGGTTCACGGCGAGACAACTGCCACCGCTCAATGGCCAGCCCGGCCGCACCCACCGCGACCGCTGCTGCGACCCCAATCGGCAGCGCCAGCAACCATGACCAGCGGGAGACGCTTCCCCCTGTGTCCACCAGCTCCGAGGACTCTACCGGCTCCAGCGGCTGATCCATTTCAGCTAGTTCTGACGCATCCGGCCCAGACGGGCGCCTGATCGCCGCACGGCCGCCCGTCGGCTCGAACTCTATCCACCCATAACCGGGGAAGTAGACCTCGGCCCACGAATGGGCATCGGCCTCCGTCACAACGTACCGTGCTCGTTCGTCATCGTAGGTTCCGCTGGCATAGCCGCCCACCAATCGGGCCGGCGCACCGGCGGCCCGCGCCAGCACCACCATCGCTGAGGCGTAATAGTCGCAGTAGCCTTGTTGTAGATCGAAGAGAAAATAGTCCACGACGTCCTGATCGAGCGGCGGCGGGGGAACATCCAGCGTGTAAGGGAACTCGCGCAGGTAGCTCTCGATAGCGTGTGCTTTGTCGTATGGCGTCGGCGCATCTGCCGTCACATCTCCTGCCAGTGAGAGGACCCGTTGGGGGACCGTATCAGGCAAAGCCAGATAGCGCTCCAGCACCCAGTCGGGGTAATCGCTCCCGGCAGACCGCAACTGCTCCACGCTGACCACGGGCACCAAGGACTCTGCCTGGTACACTTCCGCCTCGCTGGTCGCGCCGAAGGCATCGCCGGGCGAACGCCAGGCCACGCGATAATCCCGATCAACCGTAACGAGGGTTCCCGCCACGTGCAATGCCCCTCCCCTGTCGCTGAGGACCCGCACCTCTTGTCGCACGCTCCGATGGGACGGTATGCCCGCCGAGATGGCAGGTTCGCCGGCTTTGTAGGCTGCCATCTCTATCGCACTGGTGGACCAGCCGCGACTATCATACTGATCATAAGTGACGCTGCGCCAGTAGTAACGCCGCAATGGTTCGCCCAGCTCTGACACATCGTCGGTACGAACGAGCATCACTGCCTGCCGCGACAGCTCTGGTCCGGAGCCAAGCAGATGCCGACGCGGCAGGCCCTCGAACCGGAGATCGTAGAAGGGAATACCGGCCAGCGCCGGGCCCGGCTGCTGCGCCCCCAATCCCAATGCGATACCAGGACCTCCTGAACCGCCTTCCCCCGCACCAACCAGGCGCTCCACGAACTCGGAGACGCTCCGCACACTGATCGTGGGCATCAGAGCAGCCAGGATCACCAGCACCAGTGATAGCGTGACAGCCTGCCCGGCCAGATCCTCCCAGATGTAGCGGTTGAAATTGATGCCCGCCTCCTCCCACTGACGCTCGCGGGCATCCTGCCACGTCAGCGCCATCAGTATCAGCGTAGCGCCCAGCAGCAAAAGCACGGTGAAGCCCCCCGCCTGCATCTGATAAAGCGTGATGACCAACACGGCGCCTGCCGGGATCAGGCTTAGCACTGGTTGATGGCGACGCAGTCGCCACCCAGACCAGGCAATCACAGGCCACAGCCCAATTCCCCAAGTCAGCGCTGCCGAAACCGGATCATAGGTCGGATTGCCATCAATCGCCGCCAGAGCCCAATTGCCCCACCGGACCGCCAGCGCTTCCACCTCCCCGCCCAATCGAGGCAGCGCCGACAGCGCAGAGACCCAATCAGGAGGGAGGCCAGTAAACAACCAGCGCAAGAACTGCCATGGCAGGGAAAACACGCCCCCCAGCAGCGCGATCAACTCATCCGTCAGATAGCCGACGCTCACGAGCGTTATGACAACGCCAATCAGGAACGTCAGAATCCCCGCCGCCCAACCCGGCAGCCACGATGCGGCCATCAACCACCCGATCAGCACACCCACCACGGTCACGACCAACAGCAGGCCAACGTCCAGCTCCTCGGACACGGAGGCCAGCCCAATCAGCACGCTGCCCAGCGCTGCCAAGAGCACAGCCAAGAGAATCAGCGTCCGTCGCGCTCTTTCCCGCCCGGTCCACCCGGGCAGTAGCCTAGAAACGCCGTTCATGGAGACAACACCCTCCACGCCGCAGCAGGACGCCGGGGAATTGGCGACATCGACCCATCCCCACGGACCGGCCTACCCCAGCGCCATTCCTGCCCAGGTCGAGCCTCCGGCCGGTCGAGCAGATCGCGCGTAATCGCATAGTGCGCTACCCCCAGATCGGTGAGCAACACCCGCGCCACCTCATACCTACCAGTTCCCCCAAAAGAGACGGGATCCAGCCACAGGACTGTGGGGACGACGTCAACCTGCATGATGGGCACGAGTGCCTCGATCCAGCGGGTATCACCAGATGGGGTGACGATAACGAGACTGGCGTGTCGCCCGAACATGGGCCGCATCCCATTGAGCAAGTCAGCCAGGGAACGTGACCCTCTGGAAACAAGGGCCAGTGTATGCAGCAGCTCCCATCGTTGGCCTTCCCCCTCTCGGGGCGCGACCCACACCAGTTCCTTGCCCTGCGCCGCCAACCCCACAGCCTGCCTCGACCGCAACTGCCGGTCAGCCAGCGACGCAGCCAAGACGATCGCATGCTCGTCGGTGGCATCCTGTCCCTCGCCCACTTGGACACGCTCGTCCATATCCAGCACGATCCACAGATCGCTGGCCGGAGCGCCATCGAAGAGCCGCACAAAGAGCGAGTCACGGCGAGCAGAAGTGCGCCAATGAATCCAACGCGGCTCGTCGCCGGGCACATACTCCCGCACAGTGGATGCAGCCGCCGTGCGCTCAGGCGCATTCGCGCGCGGGCGTCCTTCGCCCATCTGTCCGCCCGGCATGACCTCGATGCTCGGCAGAGGAACGACAGGGGGCAAAACCAGCAGCGGCAGAGTAGCAGGGTAATCGACAGTGACCGTATACAGTCCGAACGGGTCGCCCGTCCGCAGACTGGTCGGCCCAAGCGTGAAAAGGCCCCGGCGAGTGCAGCTTGCCTCCACGTACCAGCGAACCGAGTCTCGGCCGCCAACGTTAACCCCCCGACTGGCCTGATAGTCGGGGAGAGTAGAATGATCCGTTACCTCGACCCAAGGAGCAGCAAACCTGCCATCGTTGACCAGCTTGAACCGTTCTATCATCTGGTCACCTACCTGCGCCCAGCCGAAGCGCATCTCGCGGGTGAGTAGCAGCCCGCGTGCCAGCGACCTCGCCCACACGTGGGAGATCACCCACGCGCCGCTCAACCCCACCAACAGGATCTGCCACCCGCGATAGGGAATGAGGAGGTGAACGATCAGCAACAGCAGGACGAGCGCCGGGAAACGCCACGTCCTGAGTTGCAATCGGGGGTTTGACACCTGGCTCATTGCTTCCCAGTCATGTCTCCGCCCGGCACCGGCAAGGAGTCCAGTATCTCCTGCACCACCTGCTCCGAAGTGAGGTCGCGCAGGCGCGCCCGCGGGCTCAGGATAACGCGATGCGCCAGGGCAGGCAGCGCCAGGGCCTTGACGTCGTCTGGCAGTACAAAATCCCGCCCGCGCACGGCCGCCTGCGCCTGTCCCGCTCGGTACAGAGTCAGGCTACCGCGCGGGCTGGCACCCAGATACACATCCTGGTGATTGCGGGTCTGGTCTATCAACTCCACGATGTAGCGTTTGACGGCCGGCGAGACGTGCACCTCCTTCACCGCCTCCTGCGCCTGGAACACATCTTCCATCGACACTGCCGGCTCCAGATCCTCAATCGGGTGATGGAATTGCTGCCGATCGAGGACGATAATCTCGTCGTCCAACCCAGGGTATCCCAACCGAATGCGCAGGAAGAAGCGATCCAGTTGGGCCTCGGGGAGCGGAAAGGTCCCCTCATACTCGATCGGGTTCTGCGTGGCCAGAACCATGAACGGCTGGGGCAGAACGTGAGTCACGCCGTCCACCGTGACCTGGCGCTCCTCCATCGCCTCCAGCAGGGCCGCCTGGGTCTTGGGCGTGGCACGGTTGATCTCGTCGGTAAGGACGATCTGCGCCATCACCGGCCCGGGCCGGAACTCGAACTCGCGCGTAGCCTGGTTAAAGACGGAAACGCCAGTGACATCGCTGGGCAGCATGTCGGGGGTGAATTGAATTCGACCAAACGTACATCCCAGCGAGCACGCCATGCTGCGCGCCAGCATCGTCTTGCCGACGCCAGGCACGTCTTCGATCAGCAGGTGACCCTGCCCGAGCAAACCGACGACGGCCAGCTCGACGGCGGAGCGCTTGCCGACGATCACGCACTCAATGTTCTGGATCACTTTTCTGGCGAAAGTTTGGACCTGCGAGATATCAGCCATGACAGGCCACAGCTCCTTTCATCTTAGCATACAGCTATTCCTATGTTTGGGAGATCATACCACATCCTACGAATAACGTCCACATCCTATCCTCAACGTGACTGTTCAATAAATGGGGAAATAGGTTGTTGGTGGGGCGTCAGCCCTAAATAGCGCCATACATAGCATCGAAGTGGGGCGAGTTGCACCAAAAGTATGTCTTTTTGCAGCCCCAGTGGGGAATACAGAACACGTTCCCAAATTTTGAACAGACACTCCTCAACCATCGACGTTTCCCGCAGGACAGAATGGCTGCTATAATGAGCGCGGCACCCGCCCGCCCGATCTCCATCACGAAGCACAATGTGCAAGACAACGGCTTATATTACGACTGTAATACATAGCGCGCATGGTAATTCAAGATCAGATGCATGTCAAGACGGAAACCTATGGTCTGATACGCCCTCAATATACCAGATAATCGATAGACACGTCATCCCCCTAGAGTAGTGTTCGGGGTGGTATCCCATGCTCGATTGATCAGTGATGCGTGCAACATTTCGACCGGTAGACTGTAATATCAGGTAGAACCAGACGATGGCGATCCCGGAAGAAGCAGGGGAACGGAGACTGATCCGGCGGGCCCAGTGTGGGGACGACGATGCCTTCGGCCAACTAGTGGTCCGCCACCAGCAGGTCGTTTTCAACATCGCCTATCGGATGATGGGGAATCGGCAGGAGGCCGAGGACGTGGCGCAGGAAGCCTTTGTGAAAGCCTATCAGGCATTGGATCGCTTCGACGCGCAGCAGCCCTTTGCGCCCTGGATTTGCAGGATTGCTACCAACACGGCGCTGAACCGGATCAAACAACAGCGGCCCGAAACGGAGCTGAACGAAGAGATACTCTTGGCCGGACAGCCAAGCCCAGAAGCGCAGGCCATTGCAGGCGAGGTATCCGATCGCCTCAGAGCCGCTATCGCCGCGCTGCCACCCAATCATCGCGCCGCCATCGAGTTGCGCCACTTCCAGGGGCTTTCGTACCAGGAGATGAGCGAGACGCTGAACGCGCCGCTTTCGGATATCAAGTCGTGGCTTTTCCGGGCACGGCGCAAACTGCGCGAGGTGCTGAAATGAGCCAGAACCATCTGAGCGAAAAGACGCTCAACGCGTATCTCGACGGCGAGCTGGCCGGCGGAGAGCGTGAGCAGGTCGAGGCCCACCTGGGCACCTGTGAGACGTGTCGGGTGGAGGTAGAGACACTGCAACGGCTGTTCGTCGCCCTCGACGGAATCGCCGACGCGCCAGCGCCGAACCTGGCGCCGGGCACGCTGACCCGCATCCACCCCCGCCGTAGATTTGCAGGCCTGAAATGGCTCATCCCGGCGCTGCAAGGGGCCGCCGCCCTGGCGCTGATCGCCTGGGGATGGTCACGGCTGGCCGGTTACCTGACCGCCCTCATCGGCGCCTTGCCGCTGAAGGCACTGGAGGGGACCTCGAACAGCGCGGCAGACTGGATTGTGTCCCAGTGGGCGACGCTCATCACCTGGCCCGAAGCCGCGCGAGCACTGGTCCTGGACTGGGGTACTCGGTTGTCCGGCGGTCCAAGTGTTCCACTGCCACAACTGCTTGTACTGGGAATCCCGATAGCAGTCCTCTGGTTAGCAGGTAACGCGCTGCTCCTGCGCCGAGCTTTACTCAATGGGAAACAAGCCTATCCGTAGGAGGTGTCAAAAATGGGAACTAGCGATAGAAGTGGGCTCTCTCTCCTGTGCGCGACCATGATCGGATTGCCGGCGATGCTGGTGCTCCTGACCGCGCTCGTGCCCGGCTACGTCAGACGAACGCACGGCGTGATGCGCAAGTGGCCCGGTAGATCGTTCCTGCTGGGGCTGGTCAACTTTGTATTCTTTCTCGCTTTGGCGATGCTCGTCAACTTCGCCGTCGGAGTCAACGGCCACCTCGTGAGTGCAAGCTTTCTGATGACGGTGATCGGCGCATTCTCGCTGTTCCTCATCCTGCCGCTGGTGCTCTCCGTCGGGCTCCTGGCAGCCGCAGGCATCGTCGGAGATCGACTCTGGCAACAGATCGCCTCAAAACCGGCCTCGCTGATGGGCTCGCTGGCCCTCGGCATTCCACTCATGGTCCTGACGCTGCTGGTGCCCATCCTGGGCTGGCTGCTGTTCCTGGGATTGGTGCTCGTCGGGCTGGGCGCGGCCATCATCGCGCTGGGTCAGGTCATCGTCGATCGCATTCGGGGGAAAAAGATCAGTCAAGAACCCGTCTCACCGGTGGCCGAGCCGATCGACTAGCTTATGCGACCGGCGGCTCCAATCTCGGTGAGCGAACCTGACGCGCTCATTTCAATGCACCCGCCTCGATTCCCTCATGCGCTTCGAGATCCCCTTGAGCCGTCGCTTTTCGAATATCGTCAGGCTTCCCATACCGGAACGGGCGATCTTGTCCAGCAAACGATCAAGCGTTTCCTTGTCCTCTCTCTCCTGCCTGGCCCGCCTGCGGGCGCGGGCCGCTGCCCACCTGCTGCGCCAGTATGACAGGCGGAAGGGGTCCGAGCCTAGCACGTAGAGCGGGTTTCTGTAGAGCTGGACGAACAGAATCACGGAAAGCCCCATCACGATGGCATAGAGAATAGGGCTGTGCACGACGATGGAGGGATACAGAGCCGTCGTGATCAGCAGACCGATGATGGCACCGCCCAGGTGCGCGTCGTGGCCAATGTTGCCCAGTTGGGCTCTCAGCCCGTAGAACGACACAAAGATGAACAGGATGGCATACAGCCAGGACGGCATGGGGATGAAGAAAAAAGACATCAAGGCACCGGGGAACAGAAAGATGAAGGCAAAGATGACACCACACACACCCCCGGACGCCCCCAGCGCCGAATAGCCATAGTGATTCCGATGCAGATAGAGCGATAGGAGGTTTCCGCCAACGATACTGCCCAGGAAGATGAGAAGCAGTGTGGGCAGCCCGAAAACCAGCTCGATCGAAGCGCCGACGGAATAAAGGCTGAATGCATTGAGGATCAGGTGTAGCCAGTTGAGATGCAGGAACCCGCTTGAGAGAAGGCGGTAGTACTGCCTGTTCGTCAGGATGCGCACGGGACTGAAGATGTATTTGTCCGTGAATCCGGGACTGGTGAACCCCCGATATGACCAGAACACGGTGAAGAGAAGGATCGCGATCGTGCCGAGCGCTACACGCATACTATCACCTCACTCCCCATCATCCCACAGCCTGATCACGTGAGACAACGCGACAAGTGCAAGGCAGTGGCGCAATCTGCCCGCTTCGATCTCCTGGCGCAACTCCTCCTCCGACATCTCCCCCACCCAGATATCCTCCCCCTCGTCCAGCGCGGGCAGGTGTGTCCGCGTCACGTTCCTCGCCAGCCACTGGTGGCACAGGTTGTTCAGGAAGGCCGGATTGGGCTCCGTGTATCCCAGATACTCCCAATCCGTGGCCGTGTAGCCGGTCTCCTCCTGCAGCTCGCGCATAGCGGCCTGCTGCGACGCCTCGCCCGGCTCGACGATGCCGGCGGGGATTTCGGTCGTGGGCCTGCCGACGCCAAAGCGATACTGGCGCACGACGATGAACTTGCCCTGCGGGGTGACGGCGACGACGTTGACCCACTCCGGGGCTTCCAAGACCACGGCCTTGACCGACCGGCCATTCCGCGGGTTTTCCATCCAGTCGAACCGGGCCCGGAACAGGGTCAGGTCAGGGCCTTGTTCCGAGCGAATCAGTTGCCAGGGTTGTTGAGTGTCTCTGCCCATAACGCATGCGATTATAGCCCAACAGCACCCCCTGCACAAACCAAGCCGCCCGCCGCTCCGGGTGCAACTTCTCACCGCACGGGCTGTAGATAGGGCAGGAGGACCAATACCAATGAAACGCGCCCTGGCCGCTCTCATCCTGCTTACCCTGTCCGCGCTGGCTTGCGGCGAGACACCGACGGCCATGCCGACCCCTCAGCCCACCTCGACGGCCCAACCCACAGCGATCTTCCGCCTCTCCACCATCCCGCCCGACACGGTCAAGATGACGCCCGCCGAAGACGTCTGGCCGCCGGTCGTCGCTCCGGGCTGGAGCCAGCCGGCGCCATTAGAGGGACTGGTCAACACCGCCGCCGGCGAGGACAGCCCTTTCGTCACCCCCGACGGGCAGACGCTCTACTTCTTCTTCACCCCCGACGTGCGCGTGCCGGCGGAGCAGCAGCTTTTCGACGGCGTCACCGGCATCTGGGTGACGCGCAAGCGGGACCCATCCTGAGCGAGGCCGAAGGAGGCGGCTGGACAGAACCGGAGCGCGTACTCCTGGCCGATCCCGGCGAGCTACACCTGGACGGCTGCGTCTTCGTGCAGGACGATTGGATGGTCTTTTGCTCGGCGCGCGAGGGCAACGTCCGCGAGATCGACCTCTACACGGCGAGGCTGCGCGACCCTTCGGCAGTGCCTGTGCTGAGCCTGCCGAAGCACTCAGGGCAGGGCGGCGTCTGGACCGACTGGCAGAACTGGGGCGAGCCGTTCAACGTCGCGTACGAGGTGGGCGAGATGCACGTCACCGCCGATGGCCGCTCTCTCTACTTTGGCTCGGAGCGACCGGTCGGCTATGGAGGGGTGGACCTGTGGGTTTCGGAGAAGGCGGGCGACGAGTGGATGGAGCCGGTCAACCTGGGGCCGCAGATCAACACCGCCGGGGACGAGAACCGGCCCTTCGTGAGCGCCGACGGGCAGGAGCTGTGGTTCGACGCCTTCAACCGCCCAGGTTACACTGCTATGGCGATCTTGCGCTCCGTGCGCCAGCCCGACGGCTCGTGGGGAGAGCCGGAGGAGATCGTCTCCGGCCTAGCCGGGGAACCGGCGCTGACGGGTGACGGGCGCACGCTCTACTTTGTCCACCACTATTTCAGCGCCGACTTCAGCCAGATGATCGAGGCTGATATTTACGTCACCACGCGGCTCGAGTAGCCAAGCTCCGTGCACCGTTCCCGCACAGACACTCGATCTCTTCAACGACCTCGTCGGGGAAAAAGGGCTTGGCGATGAAGCGATCGGCGCCGGCCCTCATGCACTCCAGGTAACAGTCCGCGGCAGAGGTCATCACCAGAAACGTGTCGGCCGCCTGACCGTCCAACATCCGTATGCTCTGGAGCAAGTCGATGGTCCTCTTGCCGTGGACGTGCACGTCCATCAATACTGCGTCGGGCAGGGCGCTTTGGAGAAGCGCTAGAATGTCTTCGTAGGTGTCGGTTACGACGACGCGGTATCCCTCCAACTCGAACAAGAACCGCATCAATCGTCCTGTCTCGCGATCATCGTCAACCAACATGATTGTGTGCATCTTGCCCCCATTCGCCCGCCCAGTGACACGATGAAACGGTTGCACATCCCTGTACTACAAATACCATAACACATAAACGTTACAGAGCATATTAAGAAAAGCAGTGTCGGGCGCTTTCAACTGGCCCGACACTGCTGAATGCAAGGCACACACGTATTAGTTCAGCAAGCTTCCGACAGACATCTTTGGGGCTCTCGACCTCTACGCAACTCGCACGATCTGCTTTTCGAAAAGAACGCCGCCGTGGCCGTCTTCGCCGATCTCCTCGAAACCCATCTTCCTATAAAAGTGGCGCGTTCGGCGGTTCCAGATCGGCGTGTCCAGCGTCCACCGCTTGGCTAGCGGAAACTCTTGCCACAGGAACTCGACGGCCTGCGTGCCAATCCCCTGATTCTGAAAGTCGGGAGCGACATAGATGCGCCCCAATTCGTACTCGCGCGGCGACTTGCGAAAGACGATGATCCCGCCGACGATCTGCCCGCCGACCACAATGGCGTAATACTGGCCAAGCCGCATCATTCTGCGCTGCCACTGCGTGGAGTCGTAGCCGGGAGGGCCGCCCGGGGGACCAGGGGGCGCACCGCAATGGACGTCGCTGTGAAACGCGCGCTTCGAGGCCTCGGCCAGCGCGGGGGCGTCCTGGGGCCTGGCTTTTCGGATGACCAGCTCTTCCACAGACCTACTCCGCAATCGGCAGGTGCAGGTCCAGAACAAACTCGTCTACGGCCCCCAGCGGGCTGAGAAACTCCTCCAGCCACTGGTGGTTGGCGCCCCGGTACTTGCTGTTCTCACGCCACGCAGCCAGCCGCTTCCAGGTGCCCGGAATATCGTCCCACGGGTTTTTCACCTCGCATTGCGTCACCGCGTACAGCCCGCCGGGGAACTCTTTGATCGCGATCTCGCCCTCCGGTTCCACATCCGGCCCCACCACGATCCAGAACTCGTAGCCATAGTTCGGGCTGCCGGGTGACGGATCGGGGTTGTTGAACCCGAACACGCGATGCCTCTCGGCATCGTCGAGCAGGCCCTTGGGCTTTGCCCAGGCCATGAGCTTCTTCATCGCGTCTTGCTCAGGGCTTTCGCCGTACGCACGCGCGCTGGCCACGCGCAGCGGCTCGAGTTTCACGATTCGCACGTCCAGTTCACTCATTTTCACATCCTCCTCGTCTGATAGATCGCCGCTCGTTCCGGAACGTCAGCATCGTCATCCTACCACACCCCACCTGACATCTTTTGTCAGGATTTTGTGGTACAATGGGGAAAACCTCAACGGGAGCAGGATCGATGCGCGCAGATCGGCTACTTTCCATTCTCATGCTCTTGCAGGCCCGCGGGCGCATGACGGCCCAGGAACTGGCGGAGGAGCTGGAGGTCGCGGTGCGGACGATTTACCGCGATATCGACGCCCTCAGCAGCGCCGGCGTGCCCGTCTACGCCGAGCGCGGGCCGGGCGGCGGCTGCACCCTGGTCGAGGGCTACCGCACGAGCCTCACCGGACTGACCCAGGACGAGGTCAAGGCGCTTTTCATGCTCAGCGTCCCCGCCGCGCTGGACGAGCTGGGGGTGAGCGAGGAGCTGCGGGCCGCCCTGCGCAAGCTCGCCGCTGCGCTGCCCGACGCGCGCCGCCAGGATGAGGAACGGGTGCGCCAGCGCATCTACCTGGATTGGGCAGGATGGCCGCAGCCGGAGCCCGCGCCGCATTTGCAGGTGATACACCAGGCCGTCTGGGAGGATCGGAGGCTCACCATCGCGTACCGCTGGCTGGTTCCCCACGCTCAACACTTTGAGCGGTTGGTCGATCCCTACGGATTGGTCGCCAAGGCCGGGGTGTGGCACCTGGTGTGCGCCGACGACGGCCACGTTCGCGTGCACCGTGTCTCGGAGCTATTGGACGCGCGCCTGATGGACGAGCGCTTTGCGCGCCCGGCGGGCTTTGACCTGGCCCTGTTCTGGAAGGTGTGGTGCACGGAGCAAAGGGAGAACCGTCCATCCTACCCCGTCACCGCGCGCGTTTCACCGGACCTGGTTCGTTACCTGCCGCTGTTCTTTGGGGATCGCATCCGCGCAGCGATCGACGGCGCCGGGCCGCCCGACGACGAGGGCTGGATCACGCTGACGCTCCCTTTCGAGCGACTGGAGACCGCCCGCGAGCGCATCCTCGGCTTTGGGAGAGCGATCGAGGTCCTGGAGCCGGAGCCGCTGCGCTGGAGCGTGATCGACTTTGCCCAGCAGATCGTGGGTTTCTATCGCCAGTAAGCCGGTCACTCCTTCACCGGGCCATCCGGGTGCTCCGCCTTCCACTGCGCCACCTGCTCGTCCGGCGTCTTGGCGACGTTCCCCGGGTTCACTGCCGTATCGAGGAATCTTGCAGTGTCGATGCGGCGAATACCCCACTTGTGCGAGCGGTGTCGAAGGACTATAATTAGAATGGCTCTCACACACTGTGTGGACTTTAAGCAGCTACGGCAGAACTATAAAGAGCTAATCCTGATAGCCGTGACAGCCGTCGCAGCGCTGCTCGCAACTCTAGTGGGCCAAAAGGTACTCCCCGGCCTATGAAAAGGCACCGTCGAGCCATGTAGACGCCTCAGCACCAGCCTGGGCAGGCGTCTTTCTGCGGAGAAGTACGAACAGTACCATCTCAACTGGCTTTGCGAGGAATACCGGTTCCTCCGGGTGCGCGGTATCCGCGCCCGTAGCGGTGGAACCGGAGCAGGTGCACGTTCCCCCTGGCGTTGGCTAGACTGCCGCGTCGTGAGACAGAGGGCAGGCAGCGGAGCAAGGCCCCTGCCTGGAGACCAGAGCGAGGAGCCGGAACGGCTGTCCATCGGCCGGGTTCTGCAAGACTGTCCCCGACGACTGGTTATTCTGGGCGAGCCGGGCACGGGCATCGTCACCGTCATCACATCCGCAGGAACGTAGTAGATTTGCCATAAGGAGACGAAAATAATGAAACGACAAAAGATGTTACAAGTTTTAGCCAGTTTGACTTCGGTCACGCTGCTTTCAATCGCGTGTTCGATAATACCCACGCCTACGCCAACTCCCACACCCACGCCCACAGCCACTCCCACACCTACGCCTACCTCCACGCCCACGCCAACACCTACCCCCACACCTACCCCCACACCGACTTCCACACCGACCCCCACCCCAATGCTGTCCTCAGCTACGATATCGGTGGATCTCGACCACCCCGTCAAACTGGCCAAAGATGAGGTCGAGTTCACCGTGACCGGGGTAAGCGACGCCGGGTACAGTATCGGTGAAGTGACTGCCGGCGATCTTTTCGGAGTCATACGGATCAAGCCTGAATATCAAGACACGCATCATCTGCTGAAACTGGAAATCTCAATGGAGAACCTATCAGATGAAAGCGTTGCGCTCGGTGCAGGCAACCTGCGCGCTAGAGACGAAGAGGGGGATACACTTGACTTCGGTGGCTTCTGTCCCACGGACACCATGTGCGGCTCACGCCTCGTGATTGAGGTAAAGGCTGGCGACACAATCACGGACGTCGGCTTTGTGTTCGCCGCGCCGAACGAGCTCGAACAGTTCACGGTCGAGCTCCTGGGATGCCGTGCATGGGAAGACATCAAAACGCCTTAGGAGAAAAGGGGTAAGAGGAAAAAGGATCATCGCTGGTGAGGCTCGGGCCGATCTCCGGCCACGCCTACGCCGAGGCGATCCGCGAACGCTACCGCTTCCACAGCCTCGGCGACGCCATGCCGATCGGGTGATTGGCTGATTTCAAACGAGGCCGCCCGCGAGCGCATCCTCGGCTTCGGGAGAGCGGTCGAGGTCCTGGAGCCGGGGCCGCTGCGCCGGAGCGTGATCGACTTTGCCGAGCAGATCGTGGACTTTTATCGCAGGTGAAATCTGCTGCCTCCCAACCCGAAAGAAAAGGAACAGGGCGGGGTCGTTTGTAAAAGCTCTGGCATCGGCTATAATTGAGCCAGACCCTTGATGTCGTGCGAGCCTTCGGCTCGCCTGAGACATCGGAGGTCTGGGAGAACACGATGCCTCACCTCTACGAGTTGATCCAACAAAACGTCACCGACTGGCGGGAGGCCGGCTACCCCTGCGACTATCCCGCCATCGCCGAGATTCTCGAATATGCCACCCTCCCGGAGATCGGTAGCCTGCGCTATCTGCGCAAGGTGCAGCTCCGCGCGTTAGAGACCTACTGGTACCTGCGCCTGGTCGAGGACACCCCGCACATCTTTGACCTGTACCGCAAGTACTACCCCAAGCCCATCGACCTGCTGACTGCCCTGGGACTGGATCGGGACGAGATCAAGGATTTCGTGCTGAACGAGGGGCTGGACGCCCTGTGGGATCGCGTCCGCGAGGACACGGATTTCGTCAAGGCCCACAAGCTGGAGAGCGTCCACGAGACGCTGGTACTCGACTATCCCAGCTACATTCTGGCCCTGGCGATGGGGGCCGGCAAGACGATGCTTATTGGGGCCATCGTGGCCACCGAGTTCGCGATGGCACTGGAGTACCCGAGCGACGATTGCCCCTTCATCCAAAACGCCCTCGTCTTTGCGCCCGGGCTGACCATCCTGGAGAGCCTGCGCGAATTGGCCGAAGTGGACTATGCCAAGATCCTCCCGCCACGTCTGTACCAGCCCTTCGAGGCGACCTACAAGCTGGTCTTTACCCGCGAAGGGGAAAAGGACTTGCCCGTCATTCGTGGCAGCCGCTACAACCTGATCGTCACCAACACCGAAAAGATCCGCATCCAGAAGCGCCCTTATCGCCACCACACCTGGACCCAGCTCGAGTTCGAGTTCAAGGATTTGCAGTCGCGGGAGGAGGCCAACCTACGGCTGATGGCCATCGCCTCGCTGCCCAACCTGGGCGTTTTCTCCGACGAGGCCCATCACACCTACGGCCGCGAGGTGGGCAAGCAGCTCAAGCGGGTGCGGCAGACGGTGGACTATTTACACGCCAAGACCGACGTGGTCTGCGTGGTCAACACCACTGGCACTCCCTACTATGAGCGCCAGCTTCTGCGCGACGTCGTCATCTGGTACGGTCTCTCAGAGGGCATCCGCGACGACATCTTAAAGTCGGTGGAGGGCAACATCCACGCCTACGATTTCGACAACCAACACGCCGATCAGTTCGTGGCCGAGGTGGTGCGCGATTTCTTCCAGGCGTACGGCGACGTGACGCTGCCCAACGGCGCGCCGGCCAAGCTGGCGATGTACTTTCCGCAGACCAAGGATCTGCGCGAGCTGCGCCCGGTGGTGGAGCAGACGTTGATGGCGTTGGACTATCCGCTCGATATCGTCCTGCGCAACACGTCCAACTCCACTGAGGCAGAGATCGACGCCTTCAACCGGCTCAACGATCCAAGCTCCCCGCACCGGGTGATCCTGTTGGTCAACAAGGGCACCGAGGGCTGGGACTGCCCCAGCCTGTTCGCCTGCGCCCTGGCGCGCAAGCTCAAGCGCAGCCAGAATTTCGTGCTACAGGCCAGCTCCCGCTGCTTGCGGCAGGTGCCGGGGAACGCGCACAAGGCGCGCATCTACCTTTCGATGGACAACCGCGGCGCGCTGGACCAACAACTGCAGGAGACCTACGGCGAGACCATCGCCGATCTGAACCGGGCCGGGCAGAACACGGGCACGGCCCGGCTGGTGGTGCGCAAGCTCGATATTCCGCCGCTGGTGATCACCAAGCTCGTCCGCCGCGTCGTGCCAGACCTCGCAGTTGCCCCAGACCTGCAAGGTCTCGAAAAACCCGACGTCGCGGCCGAGTCCGTGCTGGTGAAAAAGACCTTTACCCCCCAAGAGCAGCCCGGGAAGCGCGCGGTGCTGGTGCAGACGGCCGAGGAGCGGGCGGTCTATGCCGTGCCCGGCCCCGATCTCTACACCGCCGCCACGCAGTTGGCCGCCGTCTACCGGGTGGACGTGTGGGTGGTCTATGGCGAGCTCAAGCGGATCTATGGGGATGGCGGAACCGTCCCTGAGGCGCACCTGGACGCCCTGGCCGCCCAGGTCGAGGAACAGACGCGCCGCTACCGCATCGAGGAGGAAGAGGTCGAGGTGGCCCTGGCGCTGGTCAAGCCGGATGGGTTCGAGGAGGAGCAGGACGACGCCGGCGACGTGGTCTACACCGCCGAGATCACCTACCAGAAGAGCAAGGAGCATCTGCTGTTGAGCTGGAAGAAGATGGCGGCGCGCAACGCGGGCGACTTTGGCTTCCACTACGATCCCTACAACTTTGACTCCAAGCCGGAACAGAGTTTCTTCACCCAGATGCTGGATGCGATCAACGTCGCGCCCGACCAGGTGGAGGATATCTATTTCACCGGCGGGCTGCACGACCCGCGCAAGACCGATTTTTACGTCGAGTACAGGAGCGTGGACGGCCGCTGGCACTATTACAGCCCCGATTTCGTCATCCGGCGCAAGGACGGCCGCTGCACCATCGTTGAGATCAAGGACCCGCGCTTCCGCGAGGACGACGTGGACGGCGCACAGGGCCGTAAGGCGGTCGCCGTGCAGCAGTGGGTGGGGCTGAATCCCGAGCGGCTCAAGTACGAGATGATCTTTGCCGGCGACGAGGTGGCATTCAACCAGTTGACGCCGGCCAAGCAGTTTATTGAAGAGGGACGAGAAAATGGCTGAGAATGAAACCGTTCAGATCGCCGAAGCCAAGGGCCGCCCGATGCTCCACTGGGTGGGCAAGCGGCCGCTGGATCACGTCACCGCCTACCCAGCCCAGTTGGTGGAGCGTTTCGACCCCACTGGCGAGGAGACTGAGGCACAAGGGTTGCTCTTCCACGGCGACAACAAGGACGTGCTGGCCTGGCTCCTGGCCCACGGCTACCGGGGCAAGGTGAACCTGGTCTACATCGATCCGCCGTTTGACAGTGGGGCAGACTATGTGCGGCGAGTACAATTGCGTGGGGTTAGCGTTCCCAAGTTGGAGGGCGAAAGTTACACTCTGGGCGAGCAAATTCAATACACCGATATTTGGGCCAATGACGCATATCTTCAGTTTATGTATGAGCGGTTGTTACTGTTGAAAGAGTTACTTGCAAGCGATGGCCGAATCTTGCTACATTGTAACGCTGCAAGAGGACATCACCTTCGGTCGCTAATGGACGAAGTATTTGGCAATGATAACTTTCAGAACGAGATTGTGTGGTTCTATGAGAACAAATTGGGCACAGGTGGCAGCGTTTTTGACAGTCGGCATGACGTAATATTGCTTTACAGAAAGGGAGATCATTGGACCCACAATGATATTTTGATACCGGTAAAAGAGGTCAAGCTACAGCCGGTAACTCAGAAAATCGATGGTAAGCGTGTTTGGCTACGCGACGAGGAGGGGAATCGGCTCTACCAGGAAAGCCAGCCTGAACGTCCTGTCGGCGATGTCTGGACCATTCCTATCATTAACCCAGTCGCTTCTGAGAGAGTAGGATATCCTACTCAAAAGCCAGAAGCTCTGCTGGAGTATGTAATCAGCGCCAGTTCTAATACAAATGATCTCGTTCTCGACTGCTTCGTCGGCTCTGGCACCACCGCCGCCGTGGCCCAGAAACTGGGCCGACGCTGGATCGCCGCCGATATCAACAAGGGCGCTATTCAGACTACCTCCAAGCGGCTACAGGCGATCATCCAGGAGCAGATCGAGGCCGGCGCCGAGCCGCGGCAGGCCACTCTGGGCCTCGGCGAAGACGGCGAGGAGGAGAACCCACCTCCGGCAGCCCTTTCCTTCAGCGTCTACCGCGTCAACGACTATGACCTGCAGGTGCAGCACAACGAGGCAATCAACCTGGCGGTGGAACTGGTGGGCATCGAGCGCACCAAGACCGATCCTTTCTTCGACGGCACGCGGGGCAAGAACCTGGTCAAGATCGTGCCCTTCAACCATCCCCTCACCCCCCTCGACCTGCAGCTCATCCAGGACGAGCTCAAGGCCCGTCCCCAGGAAGATCGGGACATCACCGTCGTCTGCCTGGGCAAGGAAATCGCCGTCGACGCCTGGCTGGAGGACTATAACAAGCACCGTCCGGTCAACGAGATCGACGTCATCGAGCTGCGCACCGATCAAAAGTATGGCAAGTTCTTCCTCCACCAGCCGGCCCAGGCCCAGGTCAAGGTGGAGCGCGCGGACGACAAGATCGTGGTCGAGATCGAGGATTTCATCTCCCCCACCATCGTCGAGCGGCTGGAGATGGACACGCCGCTGTTCAAGGCGCAAATCCCCGACTGGCGGGCGATGGTAGACGTAGTGCTGATCGACACCGCCTACGACGGCGAGGTATTCAACATTGCCCTCTCCGACGTGCCAGAGCGCAAGGATGACCTGGTCGAGGGTCGCTACGAGCTGCCCGCGCCGGAAGGCAACGCTCCTGGGAGCGCGACGACCGTAGCGGTCAAGATCATCGACATGCTGGGGGAAGAGGTGTTGGTGACTGCGGAGATCTAGTTCTAGGTTATCTATTGGTCAAGGAGGGACTCCAGTGATTGTAAAAGGTTGGAACGACGGCTCACCCAATAATACCACCGGAAGCGGGTATGGCATTCGCCTGCGGCGAGGAGACAGAGATAAGCATTTTCGCCCCGATTGGTCCTCTGTGAGCGTTGAGCTTGAAGGGGGCGGTACCATCACTGTTAACCTGACGCCCTCCTTTTGGCGGCGCTGCACCGAACTCCGCAATCCCGCTATAGGCAAATGGCTGCTCGATCACGGTCTAGCTCCCTGGCCCAAGGGCAACCCGTCCAGGATGAAACTAGAGCCGGTAGGTGACAGACGTTTCAGATTGAGTCTGTAGTAGCGGAGTAAACTGTAGGGCACGGCGTCGTCGCGCGCTGTTGGAGGCGCTGGGCCCACAGGGCAGACATCCGGATCGGTGACGATATAGCGGCCTATCAGCTTTTTGTCCATTCCCTGATCCTCCCACTCTGCGTGTACACGGACTATACTCTGATGCGTCACGAGGGTCAATTGCGCCCTCCTCCGCCTGTGTCGGCTTGTGCAGACCTGCACAGCGGGGTAGAATTGGCGTCGCCATGTCCTCCCCATTCATCCGCCAGGCGCTGCTCCAAGAAGCAGCGGACGACAGGGCGCGTTGCCTGCTGCTGGAAAGCTACTCGAGCAACGCCCTGAGGGCCGCAAGCAGCAACAGCACGTTCTCGCGCCGGGAGGAGTATCCCATCAGCCCGATGCGCCAGGCGCGGCCCTTGTACGCCCCCAACCCCCCGGCGATCTCGACGTTGTACTCGCTCAAGAGCCGCCGCCGGATGGCCGCCTCGTCCACGCCTTCAGGAGCCCAGACCGTCGTCAGCGACGGCAGGCGGTGATCGAGCGGCACGCACAGCTCCAGCCCCAGCTCCTCCAGCCCGGCCCACAGCAGCTCGGCGTTGGCGCGGTGGCGGGCAAAGCGCGCCTCCAATCCCTCCTCGTACACCAGTCGCAGCGCCTCCCGCAGCGCATAGTTCATGCTGATGGGCGCGGTGTGGTGGTAAGTGCGCTCGCTGCCCCAGTACTTTTCCACCATGGTCAGGTCGAGGTACCAGTTGGCAACCTTGGTCTTGCGCCCGTGGAGCACCTCCTGCGCGCGCGGGCTGACGGTCAGCGGCCCCAGCCCCGGCGGGCAACTGAGGCACTTTTGCGTGCCGCTGTAGGCCGCGTCCACCCCCCAACCATCGACCTGCACCTCCACGCCGCCCAGGCTGGTGACGCAGTCCATGACCAGCAACCCGCCGTGGCGCTGGACGACCTCGGCCATGCCCTCCATCGGCTGGAGCGCGCCGGTGGAGGTCTCCGCGTGCACCAGGGCGACGAGCCTGGCGGGCTTCACCGCGAGCGCGGCCTCGATCTCCTCGGGGGCGAACACCTCGCCCCAGGGGCGCTCGACGCGGCGCACCTCGGCCCCGTAGCGGCCCGCCATGTCGCACAGCCGCTCGCCGAAATAGCCGTTCACGCCGATCAGCACCGTATCGCCCGGCTCGATGAAATTGCACAGCGCGGCCTCCATGCTGGCGCTGCCCGTGCCGGAGACGGGGATGGTGAGCACGTTTTCCGTCTGGAAGACGTAGCGCAGCAACTCCTGCACCTCGTTCATCAGCGCGATGAACTGTGGATCGAGGTGGCCCACCAGGGGATGGGCCATCGCGCGCAGGACGCGCGGGGGCACCGTACTCGGGCCGGGGCCCAGCAGAATGCGGGCGGACGTGTCGAGGTCGGTGTAGGTCTCTCTCGTCATTTGAGCAAGCCTCCTTCGGCCAGGGTATCCTGCACGACGCGGCAGTCGTCATTTCCCAGGTCGATCAAGGGCGCGCGTCTTCTACTCCCACGCCAGCGTGCTCTCCTGCTCCGCGTCAAGTCGCCACACGCGCAGGCCGCCCCACGAGACACGGACGACTGTCCCCATACGCTTGGCTTACGTATCGAACGCAGAATGCCGCAAGAGGCGACGTACGAACGCAGCGATTTCATACTGCCCAACAGCCATGCAGATCAAGCAGTACCGAGGATGGCAGAGGCCACGATCATAGAAGCCCAGGTCGCGTGTGAAAAAGGTCGGACGACGAAGGGTGTGCAGCAACGGCATGACCTCATCGTCCTTCATCCCCTTCCGTCCCACGTCCAACCCAACCTGGCGAACCGAAACCCGTTGACTGCGCAGGAGTTGACGCTGGCTTTCGAGGATGTTTTCATCCAGGATGTTCACGCGGCCACCGGTTTTAGGGCATACTCGTCCACGTGCTCAAGAAACGACTGGCTGGCCAGTCCCACAGCCTCAGCAATTGCTTCTTCGGTAATATCGTCGTGCCACTCCTCAATGATGGTCTCCCAGGCCATGCCGCTGGCGATCTGCTCCAGCACGTCGGAAACAAGGATGCGCGTATCCCGAAAGGTCGGCTGGCCGTGGCAGACATTCGGATCGGTGACGATATGGCGGCCTATCAGCTTTTTGTCCATTCCCTGATCCTCCCACTCTGCGTGTACACGGATTATACTCTGATGCGTCACGAGGGTCAATTGCGTCCCCTCTCCGCCTGCGCCGGCTTGTGCAGGTCTGCACAGCGGAGTAGAATTGGCGTCAGCCATGTCCTCCCCATTCATCCGCCAAGCCCTGCTCCAGGAAGCCGTCGATGACAAGGTGCGCTGCCTCACCTGCGAGCGGCGCTGCCTGCTGGCCGAGGGCCAGGCAGGCTGGTGCCGCACGCGGGAGAACCGCGATGGCACGCTCTACACCCTCATGTACGGCGAGGTCTCTTCCCTCTCCTGCAACCCTATCGAGAAGAAACCCCTGTACCACTTTTACCCCGGCTCGGTGGCCCTCACCGCCGGGGCGTGGTCGTGCAATTTCGACTGTCCTTGGTGCCAGAACTGGCACATCAGCAAGCAACCTCCCTTCGACCGCGCCCTGAGCGAAGCCGAAGGGCGCGGTCAGGGCAAGCCGTCCGGCGGCGAGTTCATCCCACCCGACGAATTCGTTGCCCGCGCGCTCTCTCTCGGCTGCCGGGGCACCTCCATCAGCTTCAACGAGCCGACGCTGAGCCTGGAATGGGCGCTGGAGGTGTTCCCCCCGGCGCGGGAGGCGGGGCTCTACAACACGTTCGTCACCAACGGCTACATGACCGAGGCGGCGCTGAGACTGCTGGCCGAGGCCGGGCTGGACGGGATGAACGTGGACGTGAAAGGAGACGCGAAGGCGGTGCGCCAGCACTGCGGGGCAGACGTCGAGATCGTGTGGCGCAACTGCCGCCTGGCGCGGGAGATGGGCGTGTGGATCGAGTTGACCACGCTCGTCATCCCCGGCGTGAACGACGACGCCGAGTCGCTGGAGGGAATCGGGCGCCGCATCGTGCGCGAGCTGGGACCCGACACGCCGTTCCACCTGAGCGGTTACCACCCAGACTACCATTTCACCGCCCCGCCCACCCCCGTGGCGACGCTGGAGCGGGGACGGGAGATCGGGCTGCAGGCCGGGCTGCGCTACGTCTACCTCGGCAACGTGCCCGGCCATCCCGGCGAGCATACCTTTTGCCCGAAGTGTGGTACAATACTGGCCGAGCGCGGGCTGCCGCAACTGCTGCGTTGTGACATCGCGCCCGATGGCCGCTGCCCCCACTGCGGGCAGGAGATCGCCGGCGTAGGCTGGCACTGGAGACCCCATGCCGAGACACTGGCAAGATGACCTGAAGGGCGACCCCCTCCCCTGGCTCCTGGAAGAGGAGAACCCCTCCGCCCGCTACCTCGCCCTGGGCTACTTGCGCGATTGCGACGACTGCGACTCCCAGGCCACGGACGCACGCGAGGCGATCTCGGACTGGCCCCCGGTGCGCGAGATCCTGGCGCTGATGGACCGGGTGAACTTCTGGGGGCGGGCCGATAAGCCCTTCTACGGTGGCGCGGTGGGCACCGCAGCCACCCTCAACTTGCTCGCCGAGTTGGGTCTGCCGTCCTCCGCGCAGACCGAGGCCGCCTGCGAGAACCTCTTCGAGCACGGCCAGCACGCGAGCGGCGGCTTTTCCTACGACGACACGAAAGAGCGCATCATGCTCTGCCACACCGGCAACGCCATCCGCATGCTGCTCCACTTTGGGTACCAGGGCGACCCGCGCCTGGCCCGCGCCCACGACTACCTCGGCTCGCGCGCCGCCGCGCCCGGCGGCCTGACGTGCCTGTACGCCGACGGGGAGGCGTGCCAGTGGGGCATCGTCAAGGCGCTGGGAGCCTTTGCCGCGCTGCCCGCAAACGACCGCAACGATCACGGGCTCACCGTCGAAACCCTGGCAGACGCTGTGCTCGATCACCCGTTTGACTTCGAAGGTCGCCACGCCTGCTGGCTGGACTTTGGATTTCCCCTGGACTACCAATCCGATCTGACGGAGCTGTGCGACGTCCTGGCCCGTCTCGACTACGGCGCCGACTCGCGCTTCCAAGGACTCCTGGACATCGTGAAAGGGGAACAAACTGCCGAGGGGTGCTGGATCAAGCGCTACGGCACCCGCGCGCTCCAGGTGGAACAGAAGGGAAAACCCAGTAAGTGGATCACCATCCGCGCGCTGCGCGCGATCAAGCACGCGCACCAGACCGTCGAAAAGGCCGAACAGGCCAAAGTGCATCAAAGCCTCTTTAGCTGATGGGATCAGCGGATCAAAAGATCGTCGAGGACCGATACCGGGTCACGCCGCGCACGCTGTGCTTTGTCACCCACGGCGACGAGGTGTTGCTGTTGCGCGGCGCGCCCGACAAGCGCATCTGGCCCGACAAGTACAACGGCGTGGGCGGGCACGTGGAGGCGGGCGAGGACGTCTACAACGCCGCCCGGCGCGAGATCGAGGAAGAGACGGGGCTGGAGGTGCACGACCTGCGACTGCGGGGGGTGATCAATATCCCTGTGGACGCAAGCGCCAGCGCGGGCATCCTGGTCTTTGTCTTCACCGCCACTGCCGCCGCGAAGGACACGCGCCCATCGGACGAAGGCGCGCTGGAGTGGATCGCGCGCGATCAGGTGAGCGAGCTGGACCTGGTGGAAGACCTTCCCATCCTGCTCCCCCGCGTGCTGGCCATGGGCGCGGACGAGCCGCCCTTCTTTGCCCACTATCACTACGACGAACAGGATCGGCTGATCGTGACCTTCTCGCGACAGGACTGACGGAGGGCATGAAACGCATCGCGCTCTGGCTGGCCAAGCTCTACCTGTGGGCCACCCACCGTCTCTACAACGAGTTCGCCTGGACCTACGACGTGGTGAGCTGGCTGGTCAGCTTTGGTCAGTGGGATCGCTGGCGCAAGACGGCCCTGGACTATGCGGTTGGCCAGCGGATTCTGGAGGTGGGATTCGGCACAGGCGAGCTACTGGTCGAGATGGCGCAACGCGGCATGCACGCATGCGGGATCGACCTCTCGCCGGCAATGCACCGCATTACTGCGCGCAAGATGGCGCAACGGGGGATTCAGTCGCCGCGCGTGCGCGCGCTGGTGCAGCGCGCGCCCTTTGCCGACGAGAGCTTTGATACGATCGTCGCCACCTTCCCCGCCGAATACATCGCCAGCCCGGCGACGCTGCACGAGGTTGCCCGGCTGCTGCGCGGCCCCGACCCCGGCACAGGCACGGATGGTGGGCGGTTTGTCGTCGTGGGGATGGTAGCCAATCTGAACAGCCGCCTCCTGAACCGGGTCACGGACCTCTTCTTCGGCGCGCCGGCGAAGCGTATTTTTGTGGGATACGTGCAGAACGCGACAGTGGCGGGGCTGCGCGTCACAGTCGCCACCCCAAGGGGCAGAGGCCCGAAGATGCCGGTCATCGTCGCGGAAAAGCTCGCGCAACGCGATTTGAGCGCCGAACAGAACGACCGAGGAAGCCATCGCGCGTAGGCGCGATCTCGAAATCGCGCCTGCACATTCACGGACTGAACCGAAACAGGCACACGTCGCCGTCCTGAACCACATAGTCGCGCCCTTCGGTGCGCAGGATGCCCTTGTCTCGCGCCGCGTGCCAGTCGCCCACCTCCACCAGTTGCTCGAAGCTCAACACCTCGGCCTTGATGAACCCCTTCTCCATCTGGGTGTGGACCTTGCCGGCCGCCTGGGCTACCCTCGTGTCCCGCTTGATCGGCCAGGCCCGCACCACCTTGCCCCCTGTGATGGTGAAGAAGGTGATCAGGTCGAGCACCTCGTGGCCCGCCCAGGCCAGCGATTCCAACCCCGACCGTTGCAGCCCCACCTCCGCGCGGTAGGCGGCGGCCTCGTCGGGCGGCCACTCGCTCAGGTCTGCCTCGATCTGGGCGCAGATGACGACAAAGGGCGCGCCGTTTCCCTCCGCCACGCGGGCGACCTGCTCGGCCAGCGGACCGCCGCCGGGCAGGTCGCCCTCGCCGACGTTGGCCACGTAGACGCGCTCCTTGGCAGTGAGCAGGCTCATCTCCTGCGCCAGGTCCGCCTGCGCGTCACCGCTTGCCGCCCAGTCGGCCGCCCGCTCCCCGGCCTGCAAGCGAGCGTGCAGGTCTTCCAACATCTCGATCTCGGCGGCGTGCTCGCGCGGGTTGGCCTTGGCCGCCGAGCGCACCTTCTCCAGCCGGCGCTCCACCACCTCCAGGTCGGCCAGGATCAGCTCCAGATCGAGCACCTCCAGGTCGCGCAGCGGATCGACCGTCCCGTCCACGTGCGCCACGTCGGGATCCTCGAAGCAGCGACACACCATGGCGACCGCATCGACGCTGCGGATGTGGCCCAGGAACTGGTTGCCCAATCCCTCGCCCTTGTGCGCATTCCGCACCAGTCCGGCGATGTCCACGAACTCGACCGTCGCCGGCGTCACCTTCTCCGGCCCGACCAGCGCCGCCAGCGCCGCCAGCCGCGAATCGGGGACGGCCACCACGCCCCGGTTGGACTCGATCGTCGTGAAAGGATAGGCGGCGACCATCGCGCCGGCCTTGGTGAGCGCGTTAAAAAGCGTGGACTTGCCCACGTTCGGCAAACCGACTATGCCAATCGATAGACTACTCATACGCGAACAGAAACGGCAACGTGATAACCCCCAGGAGCCCTAGCACGATCACCAGGCATGCGCCGATGATGCTGATGACAACGGACGCGACATTGAGCCACAGCATCACGGCAAGGCAGCCGCTACCGGGCAGCGCGTAGCCTGCTATCCGCTCCATCCGGCGGGCGTCAGAATAGTACAGGATGTTAGCAACAAAGCCCGGGAGCCACAGCAACAAGTAGAGGACAAGCACAAGGACCGCAGGGCCGGTGTAGCTCTTCATCCTCGCCTGAGCTATCTGGTGTGCCGCTATCTGGTCAACGTATGGAGGTCTCGGTTGGTTTGGGTGCATCGTATTATCTCTCTCTTTCTCTCACCACGGATTTGACACACGGGCGCTTGCAAAGCGCAGAATAGCTAGACAGCCATCAGCAGACACAATGAGATGCTCTTACTGCAGGCAGTCGGCAAAACCGCTCTACTCTGACTCAGTCAAGGGCAAGAGAACGTGGAACGCGCTTCCCTTGTTCAGTTCGCTCTCCACCCACACCCGCCCGCCGTGGCGCTCGGCGACGGACTTGACGATGGCCAATCCCAGGCCGGTTCCCGGTATGTCCGCCGTGTCGCGTCGTTTGATGCGGCAGAACTTTTCGAACAAGCGCACCTGGTCCTCTGCGGCAATACCGATCCCCGTATCGGTCACGCGGATCAGAGCCTGGGCGTCCGTCACCGACAGCCCAACTGTCACGCTGCCCCCACTGGGGGTATACTTGATCGCGTTATCCACTAGATTGGCGACCATCTGGCGCAGCAGCGCCGCATCTCCCGCGACCACCGCTGCTCGATCGGGTGGCTCCAACCGCAAGGTCAGCCCCTTGGCGACCGCCCTGGGCCGCATGCCCTCAACCGCTTCGACCAGGACCGCGCCCAGATGGCAGGGCCCCAACTCCAACCCCACGCCTGCCTCGACGCGACCCAGGTCGAGCAGATCGTCGATCAGCTCGCCCATCTGTCCGACACCCTGCAGGATCTTGTCAATGTATTCGCTTTGCTTGTCGGTGAGCTCACCCACCATCGGGAGCATGGACGCGTAGCCTCGCATGAACGTCAGCGGTGCGCGTAGGTCGTGCGAGACGGTGGCAACGAAATCGGACTTGAGGTTGTCCAATTCCTTAAAATGGGTGATGTCGCGCATCACCACCACACGCCCGATCGGCTCGCCATCAGGGCTGACGATGGTCGAAACACTGGCGTACAACGTTCGGCCATCCGGCAGCGGCACCTCCTCGGTCAACGGTTCGCTTGATGGCAAGGGCTCCCCAAAAGCCCGCGCCAAGTTGTCAGCCAGCGCCGTCCCTCCGACCTTCTGCCCCACGACCTCGTCGGCCCGCACACCAAAGGCATGTTCGGCAGCAGGGTTGACCAGCAGTATCCGATCGTCGCGGTCGGTCACCAGCACCGCGTCGGACGTGCTGGTCAGGATCGCCTCCAGCCGCCGCCGCCCGCCTTCCGCCGCCTGGAACAACCGGGTGTTCTCCACCAACACCGCGGTCTGTCCGGCCAGCGTGCTGAGCAGATCGATCTCCGAATCCTCGAACTTTCGGGGCTCTGCATATCCCACCCACATCACGGCAGCCACTTGATCCTTGATGCGTACGGGCAGCGCGATCACCGCCCGGACCACACTCGTCAGCGTGTCATCGGCCAGGGACTTGGCCCGCGCCAGGTTCTCCACGATCAGGGGGGTTTCGGCGTCCTTAGCCGTCTCGGCGAGCGCGTGATCGAGCGAGCCCAACCCCTGCCGCTGTGCTCCCCGAGACATGACCAACTGCGGAACACCGTTGGCGGAGAAAAGCACGACGCGCGCCACCTCTGCCCCGGTTGCCTTGAGCACCCCTTCGAGGATGAGGGGCATCCCCTGGGGCAACTCCAGCGTCGCCGAGACCGCCTGGCTGATCTGAAGCAGGAGCGAGAGGTCCTCCATCCGGTCTTTCAGCCGCACGCGCATGCCCTCGAAGGCGTCTCCCAACTGTGCCACTTCGTCGGCGCCGGGCATCTGTACCGGCTTTGTGAGATCGCCATCGGCGATGCGCCGCGCAGCAGCGGCGAGTTGCTGCAGAGGCCGAGTCAACAAGCCGGTGAAGAATGGGATGACGACGATCAACACCCCGCCCATCAGAAGCTGGAGGAGAAGCAACGGGATGGCGATCTGGGCGGCCTGTTCCAGCACGACCTCGTAGGGAAGCTGAATGACGACGGCCCACTCGCTGTACCCCGCCACGGGCAGGAAGTACACCAACAGGCGAGTGTTGTCGCTGGCACGGCTCTCGTAAGCCTCCCCCGGCTCTGCCGCCTCATAGGTGCGCGGCGGTTCGTCGCGCTTGAGCCACTCGTTGAGGAGCATATCAGGGTCGGGGTGGGCAACGATCTGCCAAGTCCCTTCTTCCACCCGCTCCACGACGAAGCCGTCACCGCGCTCGCCCGACCACCGCAACGTCTGCAGCACTTGACGCATCATCGGGTTGACACTGAGATCGGTGCGCCCCAGCAACATCCCAAAGCGCTCGCCGGTCTCCAGATCCTCCACGGGTGACATGAAAGAGAGGACCAGCCTATTGTCGGAGAGAGCGGTCAGCGTGGGCCTCGGTCTCGCCCACTGCGCGAGTGCGTTCTGCAGCAGCCTTTCTTCCTGCGTGGTCAATTCCGCGTCGCCACCCGAAGATGCTACCAGCTCTCCACCGACGTCAAAGAGCAGCAACTGATTGAAAAACACCGAGCTCTGCACGTCACCCTGCAGGCGGCTCTCTAACTCTGCCGGGCTGCCAAGCCACAAAGCATCGTCGTCGGCAAACGTATCGAGCTGCCCCTCCCCGACGGCAATGAGATAGGTCACGTACTCGGCGGTGGTGTTGCCGTTCCGCTCCATCTCGCCCACCACCTGCGCAGTCGCCTCGCCGAGCGTCGTCACCGTCACGGCGTAGAGCAGCAGGCAGGTCACGATCAGGATCAGGGGGACGAAGAGGAAAAGCAGCCTGAGGTTCAGCGAGCGGGCGTAGGGGGCCGGGCGATACGCCGTGCGGACGGGGCGTACGGCTCGGGAAACCAGATACAACATCTGCATCACGATGGCTGCTACGGCGGTCTCCAGCAAGAGGGCGAGAAGAGTCGTGGCCGTCAACGGCAGCGCATAGTCAAGCCCGGCCAACCCCGAGCTGGCCGTGCGGGCAAGGACCGACAGCAACAACACAGGAGAGGCAAACAAGACTGCCAGCGGTCCCGCTACAATCGGCTGGCGCACGATCCTTGGGAGAAGGCCGCGATAGTCCTGCCGTAGGAAGTAGCCGATCAGAAAGGCAAAGAAGGCAAAGTGAAAGAGATCGGCAATGCCGCCGCTCGCCATGCCGACACGCAAGAACCCGCTGATCAGGCCCACCAGCAGTGCCGGGCCTGCCCCCAGCCACACCCCGACGACGAAGATGAGCAAGGTCCCGAACAAAGGCGCGAAGGATTGAGCGGAAGGCAGGGGGAGGTTGGGCGGGGGCAGCAGATTCGGATGAGAAAAAGTCACCACCAAGAGGTGGTTGACGAAAAGCGGCGCGATGGAGAAAACAAGAAGCAATGGCAGACGGCGCCATCTGAAGTCTCGCCGGTGATAGACCAGGAGCACAACCGCCACCACCCCATACAGTGCTAGCAGAAGGTACTCCCCGAGCACCGATGGAAGGAAGGTGGGCGTCGTCCAGGGTTTCCAGAACTCTATTTTCTCGAATTGCATTGCGGCGCCCCTGCTCCTGCTCCCCGATCTCGAGAAGATTATAGCACACCGCGGGAATAATTCCAACTTTGCTCAACTTCCCGACGCGGGTATAATACAGCCAGGCACAGCGGAGGCACAATCCGCTGGTGCCAAGATCCAGAAGGAAAGGAGCCCGAACGTGGATACCAATCAAGTCGTTCTTCTCATTGGAACCGTCGTCGTCCTGGGTGCGCTCATGCTCCTGCCGCAGTGGCAGGCCCGGCGGCGGCGACGGAAGCAAATGGCCGAGATGCAGATCGGCAGTGAGGTCATGACTGTCGGCGGTATCATCGGCAAGCTGACACATCTGGACAGCGAAGCGAACCGTGCCCGCATCGAAATCGCGCCCGGCGTGGAAATCCGGATCGTGACAGCCGCAATCAGCCAATCACCGCCACTGACCAAACCAACGTCCAAGGAAGAGTAAACGATCGTGGAAATAAAAGTCGCCGCGGCCAAGGTGGGCAAGTGGGCCACCAGCGAGAGCGGAGACACGCTGGAGATGATCGAGCGACCCCATGGCGGTCTCTCCTTCGTGCTGGTGGACGGCCAGCGATCGGGGCGGGCGGCCAAGGCCATCAGCAACCTCGTGGCCCGCAAGGCCATCTCCCTGCTGGCCGAGGGGGTGCGAGATGGGGCGGCAGCGCGTGCAGCTCACGATTACCTCTACACCTACAAAGGCGGCAAAGTCTCGGCTACCCTGAACATCCTCTCGGTGGACCTGGTTTCCGGCACGCTGGTGCTCTCCCGAAACAATCGCTGCCCCACCATCGCCGTCATCCCGAACGAGGGCTTGCGGATGCTCGACGAACCCTCGGAGCCGGTCGGCGTGCGGCGCAACACCAAGCCGCAGATCGTGGAGCTGCCGCTGGCTGCGGGGACTGTGGTCGTGATCTACACGGATGGCCTCGAAACGGCCGGGTCGCGTTCAAGCCAGACACTCGACGTGCCAGCAGCCGTGCGCGAACTGGTGGACGGAGGTAACGCGAGCGCCCAGCAACTGGCCGACGGACTGCTCCAGCAAGCACTGACCCTGGACGAAGGACGCCCTCATGACGACGTCAGCGTGCTGGTGCTGCGGGTACTCGACCGCACAGGCGACGGCGTGCGCCGTCTGGCGGTTCACCTGCCCTTTTGAGGTGTACGATGCAATCGCGTCCCGTTCGCCGCTTTCTTCGAGTTCTGTGGCACGATACGTGGGCCTTGGTGCGCCAGTTCCGCGTCAGCCTGCTCGTCTTCAGCACCCTGCTGGTCGCGGGCACGCTGGCCATGCGCTTCTTCTACATCCACCCGGACACGGGGCAACACCTCAGTTGGGCCGAGGCATTCCACGCGACCCTCATGCTTACCCTGGCCGAAGTGCTTCTGCCGTTCCCCAGCGCGCCGGGGCTGCAGATACTTTTCTTCGCTATTCCCTTCATTGGGCTCTCCACGGTCGTGGACGGCGTCATCCGCTTCGGCGTGGCGTTCGTCAACCGCCGTGAACGAAAGGAGGCCTGGCAAATGGCTATCGCTTCGACCTATCGCAATCACATCATCGTCTGCGGCCTGGGCAAGGTCGGATACCGGGTCGCGAGAGAACTGATCCGCCTGGGTGAGGAAATCGTCGGCATAGAGCGCGATCCTGAGGCGCCTTTGCTGGAGGAACTGCGCCAGTTGAACGTGCCGGTGCTCGTGGGCGACGCTCGAAAGCAGGAATTGCTGGAAAAGGCCCGGATCCAGGAAGCCTCCGCCATCGCCATCTGCACCCAGGACGATCTCGCCAACCTCGACATCGCCCTGGAGGCCAGGGAGTTCAATCCAGGCATCAAGGTCGTCATGCGTATGTTCGACACGCAACTGGCGGAGCGAGTGCGGCGCGGATTCGGCATCCGCACTGCCTTCAGCACGTCCGCGCTGGCCGCGCCCGTCTTTGCCGCCGCCGCCACCCGGGCCAAGATCGACCAGTCGTTCTATCTGGATGGCGTGCTGATGAACGTGGCACGAGCCACGATACAGGACGGCTCGGCGTTGCAGGGACGCACCGTCGCCCAGGTGGAGCAAGACCTCGACCTGACAGTCGTCCTGCACAAAGGTCAAAGCTCTGTCGATCCACATCCGGCCCCCAACGTCACCCTCCGCGCCGGAGACTGTGTGACCGTCTTTGCATCGTTGGAATCGCTGGCCCGCTTACGGGAGATGAGTGGAGAGGGATGCCATGTCAAGCCGGAAAAGGCAAAGGGCCTGCGCGGATCGTGGCTGGCGCGCCTGTTTTCGAGGAAGCGAAGAGGAAACAAGGGCTAGGAATCTGAAACGAGCAAGATCGGACAAGCACCCGCTGATCGCCGTGGTTGGCCCGTGCGCCTCGGGCAAATCGTTGCTCGTGCAGGCGCTGCGGGCGCGCGGGTACAACGCCCGCGAGGTCTTGCAGGAACACTCCTACGTGCCTGCCATGTGGCAACGCATCACCCGCCCCGACCTCCTCATCTACCTGGACGTGTCTGGAGACGTCGCTCGCCAGCGCCGCTCCACCGACGCTCCCGCAGGCTGGTGGCACACGTTGGCACATCGCCTGCGCCACGCCCGCCAACACGCCGACCTCTACCTGAACACCGACAGCTTGGCCCCCCAGCAAGTTCTCGAAGAGGCCCAAGCCTTCTTGCAGGATGTTGCAGGTTTAGACTGCTGAGGGTATAATATGATCGGGTTCGCCTGCAAATACGGGCCATAATCACGAGGCGGGCGTTTTTAACGCCCGCTTCTGGCTGTGAGCACAATCATGATAACCATCACTTTCTGGATAGCCATCACCCTCATCACCGTTCTGGGACCTATCATCTTGATCCACGAACTGGGTCATTTCATCTCCGCCAAACTGGCAGGGGTGCGAGTCGAGGAATTCGGCTTTGGGTTTCCTCCCCGCTTGCTTGGGTTGTGGCGCGGCAAGGGATACCTGGACATCGGCCGCACGCGCGTGGCGATTCCGCGACACATCGAGGTCGGCCGCCTTGGTAGACTTCGCGTGCCTCCCCATCTGCTGGTAGGCGCATCTGTGGACGCTCTCACACAGCGCCAAGAGGACGGCACACACGTCCTGCGCCAGGTGAGGGTGCTCGATTCGGAAACAGAGGATGTGACACCCAAGCACGAGCAAGTCGATCAAGGCGTCCGCATACGCGGCGAAGTGACCGGGATCGAACGAGGAACGCTATACAGCCTCAACTGGCTGCCGATGGGCGCGTTCGTCAAGATGACGGGCGAGGAGGACCCCACCGACCCGCGCAGCCTGGCAGCCCAGCCCAAGCGCTGGCGGCTCACGGTGATAGGGGCAGGCATCGTGCTCAACATCCTCGCCGCCTTCTTGCTCATGGTCAGCGTATACCTCTCCGGCATCCCCGAGAAATGGATGGTAGAGGTTGGCGTCGTAATACCCGAGACTGCTGCCGAGGAAGCAGGCTTGCAACCCGGAGATATCATCCTGGCAGTTGGCGGAGAACGCATCGAGGAAGGCTCGGCACAGCTCCAGCGCATCATCCAGGCCGTGCCGGAGCAGACCGTCGATCTCACCATCTCGCGCGGCAAGGAGACGCTGATACTGGACGCGACGCCAAGAGCAAGGCACTGTGAGGAAAACGAAGAGTACTGCACGGAAGGCAGCGGCTTTCTGGGCATTCAAATGGCCCCATGGCCCGATCGCACCTCGCTGCGCCACTACAGCATCGGGGAAGCAGCGCAGGCCAGCCTCGACGAATTCGGGCTCATCGCGCAGATGCTCGCGCAACTGCCGGGGCAACTCGCCCAGGGCGAAGTAACAGCCGAGGAAGTCCGTCCGACCAGCGTGGTCGGTGCCAGCCAGATCCTGACCTTTTTTCTGCAGCAGAGCATCAAGTGGAAGGTCGCTTTCCCCGTATTGCACGCCGCATCGCTCATCAGCCTAGCTGTGGGGATAACCAACCTACTGCCGCTGCCCGGCCTCGACGGCGGGCGCATGCTCTTCATACTGATCGAAGCCGTGCGCGGTCGCCGCATCGCACCCGAACGGGAAGCCGCCATTCATTCCGTGGGCATGCTAATCATGATCTTTTTAATGGCCCTGGTGATGCTGTACGATGTCTTCAGTCCAATCATCTCCTGGTCATTGTTGATGAGATAGAATGAATCGGCCGCTCGACACCTTGCTCGAAGAACTGCGCGCGAGCGCCCAGATGCCGGAACCTGGGGCGCTGTACCACCTCTCGAACCTCGAGGCCGAGGACGTGACATGTGTGCGCGAAACGTGGCCATGCCTGCCCGTCGAACTGCGACGGCGACTAACCGCCAAGCTGATGGAGACAGCCGAGGCAGACTTTGAGGTAAACTTTGGCGCCATCTTCCGCCTGGGGTTGGAAGACGAGGACGCCGAGGTCCGCACGACCGCCATCGAAGGCTTGTGGGAAGATCAGGACGTGCGCCTGGTACCTGCTCTGGTGGCACACTTGAAGGACGTGGCTCCCGCCGTCCGAGCGGCAGCAGCCACTTCGCTGGGGCGGTTCATCTTGCTGGGGGAGTTGGGCAAGATTCGCCCTGACCCGTTCAACCAGACACACGAGGCCCTGCTGGCTGCCTGCCAAGCTGCAGAAGAACCTGTGGAAGTGCGACGCAGAGCGCTCGAATCGCTATCCTACGCCAGCGACGAAACCGTGGTCGCATTGATCCGCGAGGCCTACGATACAGCGGAGGAGAAAATGCACGTCAGCGCCGTCTTTGCTATGGGACGCAGCGCCGACACCCGCTGGGCCGAGTACGTGAAGCAAGAGCTGTTCAGTCCCAACCCCGAACTGCGTTACGAGGCAGCGCGCGCTTGCGGCGAGCTGCAACTTCCTGAGATGGTGCCAGCTCTAGGAGAACTGGCCGAAGACGTAGACCCCGAAATGCAGGAGGCAGCCCTGTGGGCTTTGGGGCAGATCGGCGGCGACAAGGCTCGAGAGATTCTGATGCAGTATTGCCAGGCAGAATGTGAAGTCACGCGAGAAGCAGCCGAAGCCGCACTGGACGAGCTAGAGTTCTTGCACGGAGACCTATCGGACTTTCTCGCCAAGATGGCGAGAGAATCCGACCTGACGTAGAATCGCAAAGCGGATACCGAGTTCAGATGGCCAACACCAAATGGCGAACCGTCGCTGGCCTTGTCCTAGCTCTGGGACTACTGATTTCCTCTGACGCGACAGCCGATGATAGCGTCGGGAATGAACCCATCACCGTTGTTGAGAACCAAGCCAGCCACAGCTTTGGCCAGCACGTCACCTTCACGCTACGGCTCACGTCCCAGGTCAGAATCACCCGGATCCTCCTGTTCTTCCAAGCTACCGGGAACGATCTAACCGAATCTGCTGATGCGCTCTTCGAACAGAGGGACGACACCGTCAATGCCAGCTACCTATACCTTGTGCCTCCCTCCCCTCTGCCACCCTTCGCCACGATCACGTACTGGTGGCAGATCGAGTACGGTGAAGGCGAGGAGTGGGCCACAGGACGCCAGCAGTTCGAGTATACGGATAATCGATTCCAGTGGAAGGAAACCAGCGACGAAGAGAGTCACATCACCGTCCACTGGATCGAAGGCGAGGGAAATGCCGAGTTTGGGCAGGCAGCGCTCGACATCGCCCGCGCCAGCCTGGAAGACATCAATGCGGAGCTGCGCGCCCCACTGCCAGAATCAACGAACATCTACATCTACGACACGCAGCAGAATCTCGACCAGGCGATGATCCTCGCTGGCAGAGATTGGGTTGGCGGCCAGGCACGCCCCGAATTAGGTGTGATCGTCGTCGCGATCCCGCTGGGTGACTTTTATGTCTCGCGTATGGAGCGCGATATTCCCCATGAGTTGACCCACCTGCTGGTTTATCAGGCTGCCACGCCAGAGGGATACGCATACGTTCCTGAGTGGCTGGACGAGGGATTGGCCACAGCCAACGAGCGGCTACCGACTGCAGAGTATGAGCTCAGGCTCGAAGAGGCATACGCACAGGGACAGCTTATCCCGCTTCTTGACCTGTGCGTGCCCTTCTCGCCGAACGCACAGACAGCATACCTGTCCTACGCTCAGAGTGGCAGCGCCGTGAAATACATCCGCCAGCAGTACGGCGCTCAAGGCATACGCGACTTGCTGGCAGCATACGCCAACGGAGCCAGTTGCGCCAGCGGCGTAAAAGAAGCTCTGGGCATCAGCCTGAGCGAGCTAGAGACTGCTTGGGAGGCCAGCCTCGAGCCCCCGTCCTCCTGGGAGATCTGGGTGAAAAAGATCGGGGTTTGGGTGGGGTTGTGGCTATTGGGCCTGCTGGCAGTCTTGCCGATGATCGGCCGGCTCCGTCGCCGTCGGTGAGAAGCTGCCGATCAGTCTCTACCCCGACAAGGAGTTATCAGTGCGTCACATCATCACTTTTGACGTGGAGACCCAGTACACAGCCGATGAGGTAGGAGGCTGGGAAAACATCATTGACATGCGGTTGGCGGCAGCCGTGACTTACGACTCCGCCCTCAACGTCTACCGCGACTACACTGAACAGGAAGTGGACCAGCTCGTCACCACTCTCCAATGCGCAGACCTGGTCGTAGGCTACAACGTGCTTGGCTTCGATTACGAGGTCCTAGCCCGCTACACGGATGCACCTCTATCGGATCTGCGGACAGTGGACATGCTCCAGCACCTGTACCGCGCCCTGGGTTGGCGGCCCAAGCTGGATGCCGTCGCCGCTGCCACGCTGGGAGAGAAAAAGAGCGCCGATGGCCTGCAGGCCGTGCGCTGGTTCCGCGAGGGTAAGCTCGACAAGGTCATCGCTTACTGCCACCGCGATGTGGAAGTGACGTGGAAGCTCTACGAATTTGGGAGGCAGAACGGCTACGTCAAGTGCCGCGACAAACGATGGCGCGAGCACACGATCCCGGTGCGATGGTAGACGCAGCGTTTGAGCCCGCCTACCTGGCCCTGCTCCGATCGGGGGAACTGCAGCAGCGTGTGGAGTCCGCCTACGAGCGGCTGCGCGCCTGCGACCTCTGCGGGCACGAATGCCACGTCGATCGCTATGAGGAACTGGGGATGTGCAAGACCGGCGTGCGAGCCGCCGTCGCCAGCTACCACCCCCATCTGGGTGAAGAAGGCCCTCTGAGCGGGTGGCGCGGCTCCGGCACGATCTTTTTCTCACAGTGTAACCTGCGCTGCCAGTTCTGCCAGAACTATGACATCAGCCAGGAAGGACATGGGCGAGAGGTCGAGCCGCAAGATCTGGCGGTGATGATGCTGGCGTTGCAAGAGCAAGGATGCCACAACGTCAACCTTGTCTCGCCGACCCACGTCGTGGCTCCCATACAGGCTGCTGTCCTCGTCGCCGCGCGATCGGGGCTGCGGCTGCCGCTGGTCTGGAACACAGGCGGCTACGACTCTCTCGCGGCGCTGGCGCTGCTCAACGGCGTGGTGGATATCTACATGCCGGATATGAAGTACGCCGACGAGGACACCGCTCACAAGTACTCGAAGGTCAGGCGCTATCCGGCGGTCAACCAGGCTGCCGTCAAGGAGATGCACCGGCAGGTGGGCGACCTGGTCGTGGATGAGAACGGCGTGGCGCTGCGTGGGCTGCTCGTGCGCCACCTGGTGCTGCCCAAAGGGCTGGCCGGGACGCCCGAGATCGCCCGTTTCCTGGCGGAAGAGATATCGCGTGATACGTACGTCAACGTGATGGATCAGTATCGTCCCTGCTACAGGGCCGGGGAACTGCCGCCACTCGACCGGCGTACCACCCGGGCGGAATACGAGCAAGCGTTGGGGCAAGCGCGCGAGGCCGGCTTGCACCGCTTCGACAAGCGAGAGTTGCGCGGTTTCCGCATCGTAGGGATATGACGCACGTGGAAGAGAACCCAACACCAGCAGCCCGCCTGCACGCCGTTGTTCGCGGGCGCGTGCAGGGGGTCAGCTTTCGCTACTACACTCTCATGGCCGCTCAGCAGCTCGAACTGACTGGCTGGGTCGCCAACCGCTGGGACGGTGCGGTGGAGACCGTCGCTGAGGGGCCGCGCGAGGCTCTGGACGAGTTTCTGGCTTTCCTGAACCAGGGCCCTCCCTCCGCGATGGTACAGCGCGTGGACCCCGAGTGGCAAAACCCCACAGGGGAATTCAGAAGCTTCCTGGTGCGGTACATATGAGAAAGAATCCCGAACACCTGGCCTGGATCGTCCTGCTTGCATCGTTCTTTGCCTGCATCGGATTGGCCATCGGCCTACCGTTGGGCGCACGCGCCTATGTCCTCTCCGCCCAAAGAGGACAGAACGTCACGCTGGAAGTGCAGCGAGGCACACTCCGCGTCACCCAGGGCGGCGTTGGCGCTCCCATCGCCATCGCCGAGGCATACGACGACATCGGCGAGCGCGACATCATCACCACCGACCTCGCCCAGGGCAGGCTCGTGTTCCACGCCTCCGATGGTGAAGAAGCGGTCGTCGGCAGCGTTCAGCTATACGACAATACGGAGGTCACCCTATCCACCGCGCGCTCCCCGCGTTTCTCCATCAGCCGGCTTCCCCACAAAGTCGCGCTGAACGTTCAAACCGGGCGGGTGCGCATCAGCATTGTGGACACCGAGGAAAGACCCACAATTGCCGAGGTGGTAACACCCCACGGCACGTTCACCCTGACGGAGGGAAGTTACGAGGTCAAGGTCAACGCTCCGACCACGGAAGTCACGGTGCGCTCTGGGCAGGCCGACATACACGCCAACGGAGGGCTCTTGTCGCTCGAACCGGCCGAGCGCGCCGTCATAGGCGGAGGGCTGGTCAAAGGCCCATTGACTGCCACGCGCAACTTGGTCACCAGTGGCGACTTCCAGAGCCAGATGGACGGTCGGCCAAACGGGTGGGAAATCTACGGCGAGCAGACTGACCCCCAGCAACCTCCTGGGGAGATCGGCGTGGTCACCCACGAGGGACGTCAGGTGGTCAGTTTCTACCGCAGCGGCACCAACCACGCCGAGGTCGGCATCAAGCAGGGCATTAACTACGACGTGCGCGATTTTGCGTCACTGGAAATGCACCTGGCCGTGCGCATCATCTCGGAGAACATTGCCGGTTTTGGGGGCTGCGGCTACCTTGGCTCCGAATGTCCCATCATCGTTCGCCTGGATTACAAAGATGTCCAAGGCACCGACCGGCAGTGGCAGCACGGCTTCTACATCGGGGAGCCCGCCGCCGACTGGTACACCTACGAATGGGCCGAACCGGTACCCCCGGAAAGCTGGCAGGCCCACGATTCGGGAAACCTGATGGAGGAGATGGGTGACGTACCCCCTGCCCTGATCAAATCGCTGACCATCTACGCCTCGGGACACAGCTTTCACGCGATGGTGACGGAGGTCGAGCTACTGGCGCAGGAATAGGGGCACCATGCAGACAGCTTCGCGACTCCCAGCTACGAGCAGAATCGCATCCACCAAGCGCCGTCACCGGATCTCCACAGGACGCAGAAGCAACCGGTCGGCCACCATCTCCTCGCTCTCGTCATAGATCGGCAGCCGCTCCCCCGTCAACTGGTGGTAAACGCCGATCTCCAACTGGTACTCCCCCGGTGGCGTCCCTGCTTTCACCTGCAACGGGAAATAGCTTAGCAACATCTCGTCGCCGCCTTCCCGCCAGAAGCTGGTCGGATACGCGTTGGCGTCGAACTCTCCCACGATGTGGCTTTCCCTATCCAGCAGGTGCGCGAAGATGGAATAGTGGCGGTCGGGCTTTTGCAGCAACCGCCAGTATAGCACCACCTCTAACGTCTGGCCCGGCCCAACCGCCTCTGCGTTGCGGCTGTGGCCCAGGAAACGCATCACGTCCCCGAAATTAACCGGCAGATCGATGGAGTGGCGCATCCCGTGAGGATCCCCCGGCTCGAAGGTCACCTCCCACGACCACAGCGCCGGCGATCGGTCGGAAGGCACCGGGTATGCGCCGCCAGACCAACGATACACCTCGAACACCGGGCGATCGAATCGGTCGTAGCCCGTCTCGACCTTTTGCAGATCCGGGGCGCGCTCCAGGAGCGCGGGCTGCGGTGGATTCTCCAGCAGCAAGAGATACGTCGCATCGACTCCCTCAGGCGGCAGGGGGAGACTCTGCTGCGCGTTGAACCAGTGGATGCCATCGTACCGCTCCGGCGCAAGGAAAGCCAGCGTGGGATGCTGGGCGTACTCGGTGGAGAGGTAGAGGTCATCCATCGGCTCCACGCGCTTGAGATAGTCCGCCACGTAGACCATGGCCACCCGCCGGTCGTCGTCGCTGCGCGTAGCCGCGTGCCAGTCGATCAAGTACTCCTGACAGACTTGAAGGCCCAGCCCTGCGATTAGCACCGCCCCGATGGCGTTACACAGGATGCGCACGGCGCCCAAGACACGCTCCGCATGACGCTCGGCCCAACCGGCGGCAGCGTCCAACGCCAGCGCGGGGAAGAAATAAACCGCCGGCAAAGCGCCGATGGCCCGCTGATAGTAGGGCAATCCCTCCGCCGAGAGTGTCATCGGCAGGAGCATGACGACCAGCCAGAGGAACAGCGTCGCGTAGGCGACCCGTTGCAGTCCCTTGCGCCTGGCAATGAACCAGAGACAGAGACCAAGTCCCGCATAGAAAAGCGCCCCGTCCACAGCCCCGAACACCGGGCGCCCGGCCAGGTTGAAGCGGTAGTTGGGGTCGCCCCACACGGTGAACATGCGCACCGTCTCTTTGACACTCTGCCACAGCCGCGCCTCTGGGTCTCCACCGGAGAATTGTGGTGCAAAGACAGAGATCTGCTCCACGCGGCCATAGAAATCGGACGAGTGCTGGAGAAAATACACCCCCAGCGGCAGAAAGACCGCGATGGCGGCGCCGAACATCAGGAGCAGCGAGCCCCAGCGCCGGGTCACCAGGAGTGGGGCCAGGACGAAGGTGAGAAAGACGACGGCCAGAATGAGAAAGGGGAAAATGCGGGCGGCGGTGTAGGTATACTGGGTCAGGCCGAGGAAGAGGCCAGCGAGGACAAAGGCCCGAGAGGATCGGAGGTCCGAAGGAGTTCGGGCGCGCCAGCCACGGAACAGGAACCAGATCGCGGGCAACTGCACCAGCGGCTGGATCACCGCCCGGTAGCCGTTGCGACTGGCGACGAGGTGCCACAGCGAGGTGGCGAGCAGCGCGGCGCCCAGCAGCCCCACCCGGCGGTTGAACATCGTCCTGCCTACCGCGTAGGTGAGCGCCACCGTGAGCACGCCGATGAAGGCCGACAGCAGCCGCCCGGCCAGCATCCCTTCCCCGAACAGCGCGAAGAACACCGCCTCCAGGTAGACGTACAGCGCCTCGCGGCCTGTGAAGGCGGAGAAGAATACGGGATGATACTTGCCCGCCAGCACGTCCCGCGCCATCAGCCCCTTCGTCGCCTCGTCGGGGTGCCACCCAAAGGGCACCTCGGGCAACAGGTAGACGCGCAGGAAGAAAGCCAGTGCCACCACGAGAACCGGCAGCGCCAGGTGGGTCGTAATTTCAGGGACGGGAGGCTTGTTCCCCCCCGTCCCTGAGCGCTCACCCATAGAGATCTTTTCTGGAATCGTCACAACCGCTCCAGCTTTCGCTTCAGTTCGTCCGGCGTCGCCGCTTCGACGGCAACGTAGGCGACGCCGGGGTAATGCTCGTCAAAGAAGGCCCTCAGATCAGTGGGCCACTCCCTGGGGTTGATGGCGATGACCCGGCGAAAATCGAGGTCGCCGATGCCGGCGTCGTCGGCGCTGCCGCCGATGGTGTAGTGATACCGGTTCCACGTCGCATCGATCACTGCCTGCGCCCAGCGCGCATCGCCACCCTGGGGAAGCAATACGTAAACCCGCTCGTATTGCATGCGCGGCTGTCCGCGCTCCTCCTCCACGGCAGGTCCGTGACCATGAGGGCGTTCGGCACAGTCGAACGTCGCCGTCGCCTCCACGCCGTCGTTGGCATAGAAGGTGACGGCATGCACCCCGACCTCCAACGCGGGATCGGTCACGTACGTCCACGTGTGCCACTCTCCGTCACGTCGGACCACGACCGGACCGGCCGCCAGCGCCGCCCCCGAAGGCTGGACTACCACCAGGTGGACGTTGTTCAGCGCCGTCAGCGATCGTGCCTCGACAGTCACCACGTCCCCTACCTTCGGCTCGGGCGGGTGGGAACTCAGCCGCACCTCCGGCGCGCAATCGAAGGCAGCGGCCGCCTCCACGTCGCCAGCAGCGGAGAACTTGACAATGTGCACACCTGCCTCGCTCGTGGGATCGGTCTCGTGCGTCCAGGTGTGCCACTCCCCGTCGCGCCCGGCCACAACCGGCCCCGTTCCCAGGGCTGCACCCGAAGGCTGAATGACCTCCAAGCTGGCGCTGGCAAGATCTGCCAATGAACGCGCTTCAACGGTCAGCTTGTCCCCCACCTTCAGATTGACCGGACGGTAGGCCAGCCGCACCTCCGGCTTTCCCACCACTTGCCCCGGCTCCAGGACGATTAGCTCCGCGTCGTCCCAGTAGGCGTCGTTATGCTTGAACGGCCACCGGGCCTTGCTGCGCAGGAAAACGGTCACCTGACTCCCCTCGGCCACTGCCTCGACCGGTATCACCTGGGCGTGGGCATTGTAGATGTGCGCGCCTTGCCCCCACACGACGGCAGCGGCGGTGGGGTCCGCGCCGCCGGTGGGATCGATGCCCACGTAGAACGTAAAGTTCTGGATGGCGTCGGTCCAAGGGTCGCCGCTCAGGGCCGGCGCTTCCCCTTCCCGGACGAACGCTGCCTCCTTCCCCACGCCGCACGAGCAGCGGGCGTTATCGTAGCAATCTTCGTGACCCTCGAACTTGTTGTTGCTCCAGGCGTGCGCCCAGGCGGTCAGCCGCAAACGGCAGCCCGGCGCAACCCGAACTCGCTGCAAGAAACCCGCGTCGTGTCCCCGGAAGAATGTGAACAGGAGCATTCCCTTCTGCCCGCTGTGCACGCGGCGCGCATCTCCTTGTTTCCATGCATCTCGCACCTCCGGCTGATCCCACGTGCCCGGTTTGTGATGGAACCACGTCACCCACCCCGGCGGGGTAAAGATGTTGCCCACGTTCTTCTCATAGGGCTCGGCGCCCTCGGGAAAGATGAGGCACCTATGGCTCCTCTCATCGCCCCAGTCGGCCTCGAAGCCGCCGTTCTTCAGCACGTTTTCGGCCACGTTTCACTTCCTCTTCTCACTGCCAGCGCACGTAGGGCCTGTACTTCATCCCCATTGCCTGCCGGAAATCCTCGATCACCAGCCCCTTGCCCCGGATCACCCACTCGTCGATTTGCGGGTAGCGGAACAGCGCCGCGCAAAGGACCTGTTGGCCGCCGCGACGGTTCCACTCGTCCACCCGCTGGTACATCGCCCAGACCCAGCCCTTGTTCTGGTCCACCCAGCCAAAGTCTCCCTCTTCTGTCTTGTACAGGTGGTTCGCTTCCGTGATATAGACTGGCAGGTGCTGCAAGCGTTCAGGGATGGCCTCCATGAACGTCTCGAACATCCGAAAGTGGTAAAACTGCCACGTCAGCGGCGGATGTTCGAATTTCTGATCGCTGACGACCAGCCAGGGATCGGGTCCGTGGGTGTAGGCATGGAGCGCGATGCCGTCCACCGCGTCCAGGGCCTCCAGGATGGTCAGGAAATACTCCCGGCAGTCGCCCATGGCAGCGTTGGTAGGATCGACGGCTCCCATCGTGACGATGGCATCGGGCTGCACGACCTTGATGGCCGCGTAGACGCGGTTGAAGCAGTCGGCATACCGTAGCGCCGTGATCTGCTCCCCTTGCGGATGCTCTCGAGGGTTGTTCATCTCGTTGCCGATGACCCAGGTCTTGCACCCCCGCGAGCGCGCGACCCAGTTGGCGCAGCGCCGGGCAAAGTCGGCGTACCGGTCGCTGCGTGGTATCGTCCCCGCCGTACCGTAGCCATTGTTGAGGCGGACGATGGCCGTGTGGCCATAGTCTGTCACCAACCGTCCATAGTCCTCGCCGCCGCCGTGATCGTTCGGATTCGCCCCGATGCCCTCGGTCCAGGCGAGATACCCCTCGATGCCTTCATCGCGCATCATCGCGGCGATCTCGTGGTTGGTGTCCTGGTGCATGGCAAAGATGTGCGGGAGCGACGCGGCGGGCGTCAATTGACGCCCGTCCGGCCAGATCAGGTAATGCTCGGGATCCACCAGTCCTTGCAGGTAGCCATCGGTCTGCGCGCCCTCTTTCCAGACCGAAAGGTGCAGGTGAGGGCCACCCTCGCCCCGGACGTTGCCCGTCGCCCCAGACGTGCCGATCTCTTGCCCCCCCGTCACGGCCTGCCCCTCGACCACGTCGATCTCGTCCAGGTGGGCGTAGATGGTGCGGCAGGTCGTCTCGCCGAACCGGTGCTCGATCCGCACTTGGTTGCCGTAGGGATACGTGACCGGCTGGTCGGGATGCTCGGTATCGACCTCATAGACCCTGCCGCCGGCACAGGCCAGCACGTCGGCGCCCTGCGGCGCGTGGATATCGACCCCCTCGTGCCCCGGCAACTGCGGCCACTGGCGGTAGATCCACGGGCTGGCCCCAAAGCGCTGATCGATGCGGGCCTCCACGTCGGCAGTGGGCCAGGAGAGTTCGATCGGCTCTTCCTCTCCCTGATGCTCGCCGTAGCGATCGTCCGTCGCCACCCGCCGGTCGAGCAGCCGGGACGCCTCATCGGGCGCGGCCACCGAGATAATATCCAGCCTGGCGTCGGGATAGTTCTGCCGCAGCCAGTCCACGATGTCGCCGGGCCACGCGCCCGGCATGTCGATCACGGTGATGGTGTGGCTGGCGCCGTGGAAGCTGCCCGCGTCGTCGGCGCTTTGCGTCACGGTCACGCGAAAGTGTAGCACATAGTTGCGAATGGCCTCGTACCATTCCCACCCCGCTCCCTGGGGCAGCAGGATGATGTGACTGATATAGTCCGGCATACGACACCTCCCACACCAGATGGTCTACTCGAAACCCAACCCGCGCTCGCGCAGGCTCACGAACCGCTGCTGCCCAACGATCAGGTGGTCGAGGACCTCGATATCGAGCAGCTTGCCCGCCGCCACGAGTTGGCGGGTTACCCCCACGTCTTCGGGTGAGGGACTGGGATCGCCGGAGGGATGGTTGTGGACGACGATGATGGCCGCGCAGTTGCGCTTGACCGCGTCGCGGAACACCTCGCTCACCCGGACGTGCGAGGCATTGAGACTGCCCACATAGATCGTCTCTATCCCCATCAGCCGGTTGCGCGTGTCGAGGTACAGCACCCGAAAGTGCTCCTGTTCCAGGTGAGACATCTCGGCCATCAGGAGCTGCGCCACGTCGGTCGGAGAGCGCACGACAAAGTGATCCTCCGGGGCGACCAGCAACATCCGGCGGCCCAGCTCCAACGCAGCCTTGAGTTGCGCCGTTTTGGCCTTTCCCAGCCCTTTCTCCGCCTCCAGCTCGGCAAAGCTGGCCCGGGCTAGGCCGGGCAAGCCGCTGTATTTGGAAAGCAACCGCGTCGCCATGGCCAGGACGTTCTCGCCGCCTAGCCCTGTGCGCAGGATGATGGCCAGGAGCTCCGCCGTCGAGAGCGCGCCCTCTCCCGCTCGCGCCAACCGCTCGCGCGGGCGCTCATCGACCGGCAGGTCCTTGATCGTCGGGCTGTATTCCGTAGCGTCCTCTCCTTCCGTCACGGGGATAACTATACTACAGGTCGCAGGGGGTTGTCAAATGGGAGATGCGCACGGCCACACGCGGGGAACTACAGGTGCGACGCAGCGCTGTCTGCGACAGCGAGGGAGTGCGTCGCACCTCGCACTTACCCTCACCACCCCCGCTACCGCTGCGGGAGACATCGGGTTGAGTGGACTGAACCCTGCTATGAGTTCGTCAGATGCGGCTACTTGCCTGCAAGGCGTATGTCATGAAAGTAGGTAGCCATAAATGGGATTTCTTTGGCATAGAACTCAACGAACGAAGCATAGCTTGTGGGTTGGAAGATGAATTCGAGAACGACGATCTGTCGAACATCTACTGTCGGCTGCACGCTGTCTTGCGGATGCACTGGATGCCTTAGGTTCAATTGATACTGGTTTGCCTCAACTGCCTCGGCCAACGGAAGAATCTCATCTTCTGAGTGTTTCACCGCTTCCTCAGAAACCGCCGTTACTGCAATGCCGCAGTGCGACCAGACGTATACCTGGTCTGGCCCAGACAGGCCGAGTCGACCGTTCATGTAAACCCTGTCCAGGGTGGTGCCGTATATGCGAGCCATTTTCTCGACCGTGTGAAACTCACCATCGGAGTCGAGTACCCACACATCAATCCAATCCACAATCCCAGCGCCATTGAAAGCTATTGTGTTCCCGTAGCTGCTTCCATCAGCCAGGAAAACGATTGGTGGATAAAGGAAAACCCGTGTGTCCCGTCCCTGCACTGGCTCTCCGAGCGTTTCTATGACATCAGTTGTAGTGGACTGGCCTGGGATGATCCCCTGCCAAGAGACTGGGGTTTCTTGACACGCAATCTCTGGTGGTTCCAGCTTGCTGCCCCCCACTGTGCAGAAAGCACACGAACAAGCACTGAGAAGACAAGCTAGCGAGACGATCACTGCTGGCACAGTTGGGGCCCGAGGAACGCCCGTGGGAGCGGCAGTAGCTTGCATCATCTCATCTCCTATGTGATACCAACTTTGGGGTTCGCATCTGTTTCATCCAGTGCTATCAGCACTCACACCGATCTCGATTGATGGCTACCCAGTACACATAAAGGCGACCTCTCTTAACTGACGGGGCATACTGCCGCGTGTTGTAGTCGTGCAGCCCTATCCCCTGCTCGTTGCACTACCCGGTGTAGCCATAGTCGGTTGTCAGGGCGCCCTCCTCGCAGCGGGTGGTTGCCCTGCCGCGCGCCTTGGCCGTAGGGAATAGTATGGCAGATATTTGCGCTCGGCGCAAGTATCTGGTTGGCAAAAGCCGAAGCGGCTTTTGCACGCACGCGCGCCACCAGCGCGCCAGCCGCGTCGGCCATCAGGCTGGTGGAGCCTGGAACCTGTCCCTCACCCTGTCAAGTCAAAAGATAATCGCACCAAGAGGCACTTGTTCCGTCAAATGATAATGACACCGGGATGTCCATCTCCTTTCTTTGGTTTTGAATCTCGGACGGCGAATCGTCGCAGCCTGGCCCATGCAGGCTAGTCTTCTTTGTGAATGGTTGTGCGATTAAATGCAAGGTTTAGCAGTTCATCATCGCCTTTCGGCTGATTCTTGGCCAGTGTCAGGTGTACATTCTCGGTGATACCG
>Ga0315545_1000192_pt1 | contig 66929 bp, 49 predicted proteins | sample SalMarSW160210MG_FD_203096 | JGI IMG/M metagenome (GOLD analysis project Ga0315545, IMG submission 203096) | Salt marsh sediment microbial communities from the Plum Island Ecosystem LTER, Massachusetts, United States - Salt Marsh Sediment SW1602-10 ...
AACACTCAATGCGCCTTTGATCTGGGCGTACATTTGATTGTTACTAAATCCCATCAAGGTTGGCGCCTCGGAGGGGCATACTGCCGCACAGGCTCCGCAGCCCTTGCACAACGCCGGGTTTACTTCGGCTACAGATTTTATATTATCGAATGTGATGGCGCCAAAGGGACAAACGTTAATACACCCCAGGCATCCGGAACACAGCTCCGGAATAATATGGGAGATAATTCCGCCAAGCTTAATGTTTTCCATGGCCAGAACCGTTATAGCTCTAGCTGATGCGGCCTGAGCCTGGGTGATGGATTCATCTATTGGTTTCGGTGCATGAGCTAGCCCGCATACGAAGACACCGTCCGTGGGAAAATCAACAGGCCTGAGTTTGACATGGGCTTCTGCAAAAAAGCCATCCTGATTCTGGGACACTTTGTAAAGCTGCGCCAGGGGATTTTCCATGTCAGGAACAATGGCGGAAGCCAGAATCAAAAGATCGGGACTGATCTTCATTTGTCGTCCGAGCACCCTGTCAGTAAAGGTTACCTGGAGATCCTCTTGCTCTAAAGTCACATTGAACCCTTTATCAGAGTTAAAGCGGATAAAAACGATTCCGGCTGAGCGTGCCTTTCGGTAAAGATCCTCGCGCAATCCATACGCGCGCAAATCTCTGTAAAGAATAAAAACATCCATTTCCGGATTAATCTCCTTGAGTTTCAGAGCGCTTTTTATGGATTGCGTACAGCAGACCTTTGAGCAGTAGGGTCGCTCCAAATTGCGCGAACCCACGCACTGGACAAATGCAGCTGTTTTGAGTTGCCCTAAAGCAGGATCATTATCTATAAACCGCTGCTGCAGTTCCAGCCCGGTGACAACACGGGGATCCTGACCGTACAAATGCTCATCCGGCTTAAGTTCTGAAGCGCCGGATGCAATGATGGTTACACCATGTTCCAGAATGCTGTCCTTGCCGTTGTTTTGGATGGTCGTTTTGAAATTTCCCACAAACCCTTCCACCTCTGTAATCCGGGAATTTAAGAATATTTCAATGTTATTGTCAGACTGGATCTCATCAATCAAAGCGGTCAGATACTGTTGAACATCTTCGCCCCGCCAGGTTTCGTGAAGATGCCGTGCCTGTCCGCCGAGGGACCCGGTCTTTTCGATCAGATAGGTCCGATATCCCTGGCCGGACAAGTTTTTGGCTGCTGCCATACCGGCAACGCCGCCTCCGATCACAAGGGCCGCATGGGTGATCGGCATGGTCGATTCTTTCAAGGGTTCAAACAGGGTCGCTTTGGAAACGGCCATTCTGACCAAATCTTTAGACTTTTCCGTGGCCGCATCCGGGTCTTTTTTATGAACCCAGGAGCACTGGTTTCGGATATTGGCCATCTCGAACAGATATTTATTGATGCCCGCGTTGATCAGAGTCTCCTGAAAAAGCGGCTCATGGGTTTTCGGAGTACATGAGGCCACAACCACCCGGTTTAGTTTTTGTTCTTTGATGACCTCGGTCATTTTATCCTGGGTGTCCTGGGAGCAACTGAACATATTCTCTTCCACATAGACAACACCGGGCAAACTTTTGGCAAATTCCACCACTTCAGGGACATCAACGACACCGGCAATATTGGTGCCACAACGACAGACAAAAACACCGACCCGGGGGGATTCCCCGCTAACGTCCAACTCCTCGGGGATTTCTTTTGTCTTGGTAAGGGTCCACCGGGCTTCGGCCAATCTGCTTCCCACCACACCCGCCGCAGCACTGGAATCGACAACAGATGACGGAATATCCTTGGGCGCCTCAAAGGCACCACAAACATAAATACCCGGTTTTGAGCTTTCCACCGGTGCAAAACTTCCGGTGCTGGCAAAGTTGTAATGATCCAGATCAACGCCTAATCTCTGAGCCAGTTCTGTTCCTTCCTTGGTTGCCATCAGGCCCACGGAAAGGACCACGATATCAAATTCCTCTTCGATCTTCTTGCCTGCTTCGTCCACATATCGGATGAGATGCCTTCCAGTGCCGTCAACGGGAGTAACGTTGGTGATCTTGGATTTGATGAAACGGACCCCTATTTCATCCTTTGCCTGGTTGTAATATCTTTCAAAGTCTTTTCCGTAAGTTCGTATGTCAATATAAAAAATGGCCGCATCCAGATCCCCGCTGCTGTGTTCTTTGGCCAGTATTGCTTCCTTGACGGCATAGGTACAGCAGACTCCTGAGCAGTAACCCTGGGCGCCCAGGTGTTCATCGCGGGATCCGATGCATTGGAGCCATGCAATTTTATCGGGCTCTTTATGATCAGAGGGCCGGACAAGATGACCGCCGTATGGCCCGGAAGCTGATAGAATTCTTTCAAATTCAAGGCTGGTTACAATATTGGGGTGCTTTTTGTAGCCAAAAGTATCATGGACCGCGGGATCAAAGGTCTTGCTGCCGGAGGCAATGATGATCGATCCGACCTTGATTAATTCTTCTTCTTTCTGTTGCGCGTGGGTTTCCAGAGTGAGTGCCTCGGCCTTGCAAGCCTTGACACACTCGAAACACTCGCAACATACCATGCAGTTAAGACATTTTTCGGCTTCAGCAATGGCCTGCTCTTGGCTTAATCCTAGCTCAACCTCAGAAAAACTCTTCTTCCTTTGGTCCATGGGAATCCTGGACATTTTGGCCCTTGCAGCCTTTTTGATATCTTCTTTGATTGGGTTGAAGTTTTCCTGAGGAGCCTCAAAGGGTTCCCGCCCTTCTTTCAAGTCCTCGCCATTCAGATATCTTGATATGGAAATAGCTGCCTCTCGCCCGGCAGCGACAGCTTTAATTGCTATGGAGGGGCCGGTCTGGGCATCACCACCTGCGAATACGCCTTTCCTTTTAGTCTCGAAGCTCACGGGATCGACCGCTATATTGTTCCACCGATCTAATTCAACACCTGTTGCGCTGTCAAGATAAGAGGTGTCGGTTCTTTGACCGATGGCAGGTATTATGATATCCGTATCAACAATAAATTCACTCCCTTCAACAGGAACTGGACGACGCCGGCCGCTTTCATCCGGCTCACCGAGTTCCATTTTAATGCATTTCAAACCGACGACGCTTCCCTCTTTTTCAACCACCTCCACAGGTGCCACCAGGAACTGAATATCCACACCTTCTTCAAAAGCATCTTCAATCTCTTCATCCCGGGCAGGCATCTCTATCCGCGTACGCCTGTAAAGAATGCTGACATTATCAGCTCCAAGACGAAGGGCGGATCTTGCTGCATCAATCGCCACATCGCCACCACCGATGATTACAACCTTGCCTTTTAACTCCTTAATGTCGTAAAGTGCTGAATCCCTTAAAAATTTAACGCCAGGGATAACACCTTTGGCATCTTCATTCGGAATATTAAGTTTCATGTCGGCGTGACAGCCAATGGCCAGATAGACCGACTTGTATCCGTCGTCCATCAGACCGTCAATGGTTATGTCTCGCCCAAGAGCGGTATCGAATTTAATCTCGACCCCGAGCCGGGTGATCCACTTTATCTCTTTTTCAAGCACATCCGGTGGAAGCCTGTAGTCTGGAATCCCTACTCTGAGCATCCCCCCTGCTACGGGAAGGGCCTCAAAAATTGTAACCTTGAAACCATCCTTTGCCAAAAAATATGCTGCCGTCAGACCGGCAGGACCGGCACCAATGATGGCAACCTTTTCATCCCTGGCCGTTATTTCCGGAAGAGGCAATTTGTCAATATCAATCTGATCTGCCGCAAAACGTTTAAGGGCGCAGATGGAGATTGGTTCATCCACCTCTTTCCTGCGACAGACATCTTCACAAGGGTGGGGGCAAATTCTGCCAATCACACCCGGCAAGGGCAGAGTCCTTGTAATTATCTCAAGAGCCTCCTGATATTTCTTCTGGGAAATCATTGCCACGTAGCCGTGGGCATTAACGTTGTTCGGACAAGCATTAGTGCAAGGCGAACGATCCCATTTGTCTATGGAATAAGCTCCGGGTACCGCCTGTGGGTACAGTTGATAAACAGCTTTCCTGTTAATAAGACTTTCTTCGTAGAGACTTGGAAGACTGACAGGGCAAACTTCGGCACAATCACCACATCCCGTGCATTTGTCAAGATCTATATATCGGGGAACTTTATCTATAGTTACATTAAAGTCGCCCTCTTTTCCGGATATCTCTTTAATCTCAGATAAAGTGTGAAGTTCGATGTTAATGTGCCGGCCGACCTCGACCAGTTTGGGAGAGATGATTCACATGGCACAGTCATTGGTGGGAAAGGTCTTGTCAAGCTGTGACATCATCCCGCCGATAGAGCTGGACTTTTCGACCAGATAGACATAAAAACCGGTATCGGCCATATCCAATGCCGCCTGCATTCCGGTGATTCCGCCGCCAACCACCATCACGGCGCCTGTTTTTTTATTCGGCATTTTCTTCTCCTGATTCTAAAAAAGATGTAACACCACTGATATCGAGTTGATTCATCCCGATTCCTAAAGTCCTTGCGTCAATACCCATACTCAGCCCGAGAAGTTGCGGGTAAAGAATAGAGGCAAGCGGGTCGTTCCCGTTTTGGGAGACCATCATATTCTGCACCGTATCAAATTGCAAATGACAGTACGGACAGGCTGAACACAGATAGTCGGCGCCTGCTTTTTTGCCTGATGAAATTTTTTTCTTTGTCAAATTCATGGAAAGATCGTCATTCACACCCAGTACGGGAGCCCCGCAGCACTCCAGCTTCCGGGTCCAATCAACACTTTTGGCGCCCGTCACCTCAACGAGATTGTCAAATATAGATGGGGCAACTGGATCGTCGAACTGGGTGATCTTGCTTGGGCGCAAGGCATGGCATCCATAATGAGTCGCAATTTTAAAATCTTTGTATGGCATGGTTATTTTGCTTTTTAAGGTCTCCAAACCCACATCGTGATACAACACGGAGAGGAAGTGCTTGATCTGGATCTTGCCTGTATATTTTAGACCTCTTTGAGCAAGCAATCCATGGACTTCTTTTTGCAGTTCTCCTTCTTCCTTCAAGAGATGTTCGGCCTCCTTAAGAGTGCCGAAGCAACATTTGCAAAGCGCCAATATATCAAGTCCCGCTTTTTCAGCCAGTGCCAGATTTACTGCCGAAGAAAAAAGGAATGCTTTTTGGTCCACATTGCGCATGGGATATCCGCAGCAATTAAAATCACGATTATCAACTAGTTGCACACCCGCCTGCTTTAAAACCGCTCTGGCAGAGAAATCATACTGCTCGACCCGGGAAGGTATATTACACCCCAAAAACAATGCATATTTCATAATAATATCCTCAATAACTTCATTGACCGGTTTCTTAAGCTGCCTCTAAATCAGGGGAACTTTCATCGGCAACCTTGGCTGCATTCTTGACAGCAAGATTTTTTAACTGAAAGAAAATATCCGTGATCTCTACATTCTGGGGGCAGTGTTCCTGGCATTGATAACAGGTAACACAATCCCAAAGCATCCTGGGTCCGGAAGCCATTTCTACCAGTCCCAAACCCAAACAGTTCATGATCTGATGGGGCAGCAAACCCAGGGTTTCCTGAGGATTCTCATACTCGGCCACCACCGGGCAAACCGTAGTACAGGTCTGACAGCCAAAACAGTATGAGAAAGTGCGGGTGCTGGGCAACTCATTTAATTCCACGATTTCTCTGTCCTTAAGAGAAATCGGCGTGCTTGGATCCATCACCTGCTCAAACTTACCGGCAACAGCCCGGTTGGCATCTGTCAGGGGCCGGGCATAATCTTCCGTAGATATATTTTCCCGATTAAGACCCCGATAAAAAGAAAATGGAGAAAGGACCAGAGGTTCAGGGAATCCTCTTTGAACCAGATCCTCCCTCACATTGAACCACAATTCCTTTAAATTGATCCCTGAAGGGCAAACCACGGTGCAGCGATCACAATTGGTGCAAAGGTAAACCCCTTCCTGGATGGCGCTCAGCTTCCGTGTGCTCAGTTTTTTCCCGGCTGCCAGGGTCTTGAGAAAAGTCATCTTTTCCGACGGCAGAATATATTCATTGCCCAGGGCATCAAAGGCCGGCGACGCGGAACATCTCAGACTGCAAGTGCCACAGTGCGTGCAGGCATCCAATTCCATGACTTGCCGGGTTGCAATATTTGCCGGATCGGATTTGTCCTTTTCCATGATCGCATTGGCCAGCAAACTCACCGGTGTGGCAAAAATATGAAACATTTTACTGAAAGGAAGATAAGCCAGGCCGATAAAACAGGCCAGGAAATGGATATACCACAGGATCGTAGAGGTCCCCACCCGATCCAGTGCCAGAGCCACAGGTTTGATAATTTTAGCAGTCGCATAACCGGTAAAAGCCCACTGAGAAGCAGAATGACAGTCCATACAGCTGCCCTCGTGAAGGTCCTTACCCATTGATAAAACGTCTTCACTAAAGGGCGCCTGGACGTTGGGAGAGACCGTGCCGAAATTCTGAACCCAGTAGCTTTCAAGAGCCGTTATTTCATCTTCGTCTTCAAGATCGGCATAATCTTCCACCATGATCTGATACTCGGTATAGGACGTTATTTTTGCGCCTTCCAAAATAACTCCCGAAAGCATAATTACGGCCAGAATAATAATGGCGTAGTGATCCATGGCGCTGGTTTTAAGACGGGGCACTTTCAGAACGAATCGCCGATATATGGCAATACCGACTCCGATTATTACCATGAGACCGAACAAATCTCTTAAAAACATAAACGGATTGATTGTCGAATAGTAATCCGTGAACAACGGTTCGGAGATGAAGTTCTCAAGGGCATGCATCAGAAGAAGCAGCATAAAGCCGGCATATATGAGCATATGCATCAACCAGCGGAGAAAATCTTCCTTGAGAATTCTTATCTGCAGTACCACATCAAGAATGAAAACCTTGATAAGAGTTAGAATTTTTCCACTGAAAATGGTTCCCAGAACCCCTTTAACAGCCGCAGACACCCTCTCTGATGTTGGGATCTGTTTGGCTGAAATTCCGATTCTGCGTGAAAACCAGGTGGAAATCTTGTAGATTAGGCCAAAGGTGAAAACAGCAAGGGAAATATAAAGAAGCAGATTAAATATCATACGATGAACCTCCTTCATTACGCGAAAAAGAAAAAAGTTGTAGGATCATCAATTCTGCAGCAATCCAGGTAACCTTCCGAATTCGGACTATTATTCAACACAAAGAAATTTGTCAAGGGAAAAGTTGTTTTTAGGTCTTTTGACAAGCCTACAGTCAAAACAAGGACCTGAAAATTTAGTCTCTATCCACTCGTGGATAATGAGTCCTTCCAGGGTTATTGCATCCACATTGCCAAAGTGAATACAACAGAATGCACAGGCTTTCGTGCAGACAGCGCCGGACTTGAATGGTCCCGCCCTGATTTCAAATCCATCATAGATTTCTTTTAATTTTTCCTGTTTTGTTTTAATATCCATGCGCACGCCAAAATTATGAACTTATAGAAGAAAATTGTATATACCAATCACTTTTTCTTTTCAATCAAAAGATATATACACAGGTTGCTCATGGAAATTTCGAAACGTTAAATTAGATGAACCGATCAATTCAGACTTGACATGATTTTTTTATAATCTTACAGAAAATATAACATCCCTCTAATTTCTTACCAACAATTTAATGCAGGATGTAAAATATGCGTATCCTACTGATTGGACAGGCGGAATTTGGGGCAAAAGTATTGGAAAGCCTGTTGGAAAGAAACGAAAATATAATAGGGGGTTATGTGCCACCGGACAGACCGGGCGGGTGAACTGATCCGCTCAAAGCGGCAGCGGTATCCAAAGGAATTGACGTCTTTCAATCGGCAACGTATAAAGATGATCAGGTATTTGACCAGTACAAGGAACTCAAACCGGATCTCACGGTAATGGCCTTTGTGACCGATATTATCCCGGCGCGCTTTTTTGAGGTCCCCACTCACGGGACCATCAACTATCATCCTTCAATTTTGCCGCGCCATCGCGGTGCCAGTGCCATTAACTGGGCGGTAATCATGGGGGATACCCGAACCGGGCTGAGTATTTTCTGGCCGGACGGCCAAAGGCAAAAAAGTAGCAGCGGCCGAATTTGCGGCTGAACAGGGGCTTAAGGCCGAAGATATGTTCGATAAATGATATCCGTAATAAGAAAAAGTAGTTGGCCTCGGATCGACCCTATAAAATTAACGGCAAAATTAATGGCGCAATTGCTGATTCTGCCCGGCAAATGGCTTCATCGGTTGTTACAAAAATCAAGGAGACTGTTTTTCCATTGCTGGGTGCCTGAAGCGGTAATATTTTCAAAACACTAAGATGTTACAAAAGATTCGGGTTATACGATGTCTTGTTTGAGCTTTTTGCTTAACGATTCCAGTTCAGGCGAGATTTTTGGTTTTGTCAGGATAACTATTAAATCAAAGGTTTTTTGTTTATTTTCACCATTTGCTGAATATTTAAGAAGCAAAGGTTCTTTGGCATCACGTTCCTTTTCAACCGATTCCGGTGATCCCTCTATAATCTGAAGCCCCGGGATTTTTTCCGCTTCGGCAAAAAACTTTTCTTGAAAGGATTGACATAAAGGGGAGATCAGAACCATCTCGAGATCTTTTGTTTTGTCAAGGGCAATGACGGATTGGTTCACACCCAGTACCAGGCTGGAAAGAAGATGCGCTTCATCATCTCCTGTATCTTCCTGAACAACGGCAATATGGCCGGGGATCTCGCCATCCAGAGGCGAAACCACCATCCCGTTAAAGGGACCGGTCGGTGAGAGCATCCGCTCGAACTGTAAATCGGTGATCACATCCGCGTACTTTCCATAACCCAATTGGGGATTTAACGGATAAAATGCGTTGTCCTGGCCTTTTGTTATAATGACCTCGTCAAATTCCAATTCCAGCTCTTGATCAGGAATATCAAAATCGATGGCTTCAGGCTTACATTCAGCCCAGCAAAGGGCACAGCCCAGACAGCGCCGGCAACTGAGGCATCGCCTGGCCTCTTGAATAGCCATGTCTTCAGGAAAACCGGTCTCTACTTCCGTAAAATTTTCTCTTCTTTCATCCACCGAAATCTCCGGCATTTCTGCCCGTGGAGACGGTACATCACCGAACGGTATAATATAGCGTGTTTCCTTCTCGTATATCATTTACTTGCTCCTCAGGTACTCATGAATGCCTACAGCCGCCCGTTTGCCGGCGGCAATCGCACGAATAGCGATATCCGGGCCGGTCACCACATCACCTCCGGCAAACACCCCCGGAACATTGGTTGCACCGGTTTTCTCATCGATTTCAAAGGTGTTCCAGCGTGAAAGCTCAAAATTATTATTGATTTTGTGTAAACAATTGCTACAGTCATTGCATAAAAAGCTACAGTAATATAACAGTTTGATTTTAATTATAAATATGCATCTATTTCTAGCATATCGCCTCGATGTGTAGCCGATTTAATCACATCCGTTTCTTCCCTGAACCCACCTTTTTTTATTTTTGGTAATAAGGATTAGCAAAAATTCAATGATTTCAGGAGGAAAACTTCAAAACAATCTGTCTGCTCATATGCGGCATCTTTATTGCATTTAGAGAAACTAACATTTATCATCATTTAAAATGAGGGGAGACTACTAAAATGAAGACAATAGGTGTCAAAAATCAAAAAAAGAAAAAGAAGCGGGTTATCGGATTCCAGGTGCTTGAAGATGAATGTATTTGGATGAAGGCCGGAATTGTAAATTTCCGGTTATGTGACAATGCCTATGATTGCTACAATTGTCCCTTTGACAAGGGGATGCGGCGTACAATGGAGTCTGGGCGCCAGACCGAAACAGAAAGGAAAGAACCTGCGTGGGTTGAGCATTTAAAAACACGGTATCAGGGATCAGAGCGACCCTGCAGGCATTACTTAACCGGACGTATTGATGCCCCGAAGATCTGCCCCCTGAACTACGAATGTTTTCATTGTACTTTTGACCAGATGCTGGATGAACTCGATTTTGAGCAACTCCACAATCCGCCCAGCTACAATTTAGCGTCAGGTTATCGAATGGCCGACGGCTATTATTATCACATGGGCCACAATTGGGCTCGTTTCGATCATGGGGGACGACTCAGGGTCGGATTTGATGATTTCCTGGTGAAGTTATTCGGTGGATTGCAATTTCTCGCCCTTCCGCCTCTGGGGACCACCCTGACAAAAGATCAGGTCGGTTTGACGTTCGGTCGAGGAGATCATAAAGCTGCAGCCCTGTCCCCGGTAACCGGTACGGTTCTGGCGGTAAACCATAAGGTCCGTGAGCATCCCGAAATCACCCATGAGGATCCTTACCATGAGGGGTGGCTATACATATTGGAACCGGATATGCCCAAAAGAAATTTAAAGGGTCTCTATTACGGCAATGAGGGCATTCAGTGGATGGAACAAGAGAGCCAGAAACTGTTGAATCTCATGGGACCGGAATATGAACAACTGGCAGCAACAGGTGGTCAGCCCATTAGCGACGTGTTCGGTAATTTTCCTGAACTCGGATGGGATTTACTGGCGAAAACGTTCCTTAGAACTGAGAAGATTTAAAGGAATTTTATCAAGTTTTTTTAGCGATTCTTCATTATCGGACTGGCGAAAAAGACGATCTTTAAGAAAAGTTGAGCAGTACCTGCAAAGATAAATAGGTGTCTCATCCAGATCTTGGATACCTCCTGAGAAATGCATGAGGCAATTTTTTTCCCGGCAATGGAGAAGATTGAAAAGATGGCCTAATTCATGAAGGGCAACTTTCGCCGCCCTTTCATAAGTGAGTGAAGATGGGGAGGGAGAGCCATCTGGATTCTTGCGCAGTCTGAACAGCGAAACCAGTGCGAATTTCCCCCCCTGTTTTGCCTCGCCAAAGACGTGAGTAAAAATGGGAATAAAAAGGTCTAAATTAAGAACACCGATGACCTTGTCATAATCTTTAAACCTCTTGGACTCAAATGCTTTGAGAATAATGCCCGCATTGTACTGAAACCGTTTTTCATCAAGAGCATACTCAGGATGTTCCAGCGGTGGCAGGATTTGTACGGAAAGATTCAAATAGCCGGAGATATGTGCCGCGATGACCTTTAAGGCAATTTCGGGAACTTCTCCAAGAGGAACCACGCCGACGAGTCTTTTCTTTGAACTCATGAAAAATTCGGGCTAAGGCCTCCTTTCCAAATTAAACCGTTTAATCTTTTTATGCAAAGTAACCCGGTTGATTTCCAGGGCTTTGGATGCCTGAGTCACATTCCAATCGTATTCTTCAAGGATCTGTTGAATATGCTGCTTTTCAACTTCTTGCAGGGATAGAGGCCTTGATAAGGGGGCGGGAGAAGACCGAAGGAAAGCAAAATCCTTAATCCCGAGTGTCCGGGATTGGGAAAGCACCACAGCTCTTTCAACGGCATTTTCCAGTTCCCTGACATTTCCCGGCCAGTCGTAGCGTTTTAAGAGTTCCATTGCATCACGGGTGACGCGATCGACCTTCTTTGTGGTTTCATGCCCGTACTTTTCAAGAAAATGCTGAATTAATAAGGGAATGTCCTCCTTTCTTTTCTTTAGCGGAGGGATGTCAATCATGATTACATTAATGCGGTAAAAAAAATCCTCTCTGAAAGAGCCGTCGGTAATTCCTTTTCCCAAATCTTGGCTGGTGGCTGAAATGAGTCGAAAATCTACATCAACAGGCTCCCTGCTCCCGATACTGGTTATCTTCTTTTCTTCCAGAACGCGCAGCAGATCGATCTGCATTTTGGGGCTGATCTCTCCAATTTCGTCAAGGAACAGTGTACCCCCTGAAACCACTTCCAAAAAACCCTTACGGGCTTGGGTTGCTCCGGTGAAAACCCCTTTTTGATGTCCAAAAAGTTCACTTTCCAACAGGGTGTCCGGTAGCGCACCACAGTTGATCGCAATAAAGGGGAGATGGGATCGACGGCTTTTTGCATGTATGGCTTTTGCAACCAACTCTTTCCCGGTACCGGTTTCCCCGATCAACAGAATAGAAGAGTCGCTCTGGGCAACCTCCGGAATCAGGTTGAAAATATCCTCCATTGCAGGAGACTGTCCGATAATGTTATCAAACCGGCTAATTTTCTCCAAACGCCCTTTCAGATAGTCGTGCTCTAATAAAAGTCTCTTTTGATGCGATATCCTCTCCATTACAAGGGAAAGTTGATCCGGCTTGAAGGGCTTGAGCAGGTAGTCGCTGGCCCCAATTTTCATGGCTTTTACCGCCGATTCAATGGATCCATATGCCGTGATAATGACAACCATGGAATCAGGGTATTCTGTTTTTACCTTTTCCAGCAGTTCTATGCCATCCATTCCGGGCATTTTTATATCCACAAACAAGAGCTGAAAAGGGTACTTTTCCAATTTATCCAAAGCCTCAAAGCCCGATGACGAAGTTTCCACTACATGGTCGTATTTTTTAAACCATTGGGAAAGGGATTCCCGGACGATTTCTTCATCATCCACGACCATGATACTCATCTTTTCATCCATAGTCTTCCTCCATCACAGGACACAAGAGGTTAATGGGTGGGGAAATCCAAGACAAATGAAGTCCCCTCCCCTACCTTGCTATTTATTTTGATATTACCCCCATGATTTTTTGTGATGCCATAGACGATAGATAGTCCAAGCCCGGTGGCTTCCCACGCTTCCTTTGTGGTGAAAAATGGATCAAAAATATGATCAAGGGTCTCTTTAGGGATTCCATATCCCGTGTCTCGGATTTCTATACAAGCTTTTTTTTTGGCTTTGTCTTGTTTGGAAAGAACGTGCAGTTGCCCCCCCTCTGGCATGGCCGAGATGGCGTTAAAAATCAGGTTCAGAAAGCATTGCTGCAATTGGTTGGCATCTCCTTTTGCCATTAAAGGTTTTGGAGATAGTTTAGCAATCAGTTGAATATTTTGTAGTTTCATCTTGTGTTGCGTCAATGTTAAGACTGCCTCGAGAACTTCGTTAAGATCTATATTATTGTATTCAATGGTGGATTCGCGGGAAAATGAAAGGAGACCGGAAACAATATCTCCACAACGTTCCAATTCCTTGGACATGAGAGAAAGATATTTTTTAAACTGCTCCAGATCCTTTGAACTCGGCTTACCTTCGGCCATGATTTCCTGCATTAAATGGCTGAATGTCAATAACCCCTGAATGGGGTTGTTAATTTCGTGAGCGCAACTGGCCGCCAGTTTGCCCATAGAGATCATGCGATCTTCCTGGATCAGTTTTTGAAAATCAGACTTTAATTCCTTGACCCGCTTATCCCATCGGTGTGACAGTTCCTCTGTGATATCCCTCCATACCTCAATGATACGAAAAATTTCACCGTTTTGATCCTTTAAAGGATAAGTGACTATGTTGCAGTATGTTGGTTGACCTTCCGGGGATAGATGCTCGTGGATAACATGTGCAGATATACCGGTTCTCAGAGTTTCCACCATGGGGCATTCCAATTCGGGATGTGAACTCGAACACGGTGCACTGAACCCATGGGAGATTTCGTAACAGTTTGCACCAATAACCTCTTCTTTGGATTTATTTACAGCCTTTAAGTATGCGTCATTTGTTTCAATGATCGTAAAATCTGTATTTAAAATCACAATTGCAGCCGTACTTTGCTGAATAAGAAAGTCTGAAAATGTCTTTTCAATAACCAATTGCCGTTCTGCTGATTCAAGGCTCTGATTAACGTCGAAGAGTCTTCTCATTAAACCGCCGATGTTGTGTTCCAATAATCCGACCTTTTTAGGTCTGAAGCGTATGATTTCGAGCCACACTTCTCTGCTGCCGGTCAGATCAATGATGCTATTGAGATTTTTTATCTTGAAAAGGTCCTTAAAATTATGGGTGGTATATATTCCCAGTTTATTGGCCAGAACAAAACCTTCAGCCTCCGAGTTGACGTCACAAACCCCCAATATATTAATGTTTAAATAAGGCAATGGTTCACTTTGGAGAAGCTCTATGAAGAATTTACAGGCTCTGCCTCCGCCCACGATCGCCAGATTAATGGCATGGGCCATTCCATCGGTCAAAAAAAGCGATTTTTCGGTACCATATTTGTTTGTTTGATTTTTTTCTTTCATGATTTAATCGTTTAATTTATATCGCTCATTTTCTAACAGGTCAAGTCGAATCCAAATGGTCCATTATTTTAACGTTCCAGAATTTTATGAATTCTGTTTATCTTTTGCCTGAAATCCGCAACCAGTAACACGGTTAAGTTGCTTAACCTTCACACAACTATCTGAAAATATCGCTTTTTGTGGTGGTAAAAATGTGAATACTCGGTTGACTTCCGATGGAGGATATGATTGATTGTTAAGGAGTTTGGCGAAACTTAACTTGGCAATTTACCTGTCCCACCCTGATAATTTTTAAACCATCTGATACAAGCCCATTGAGTTTTAGATGTGCTGAGATGGAGCGTGATATGGATAAAGATACAGAGAAAGATTATTTGCTCAAGGCGATTGGCGCTTTCGGCAGAAGGTTCATGGTGATTTCACCGGAATACAAAATCCTGGCTTCAAGCTCACGGTTTAATGGGACAACTGAGTCTGGAATTATCGGGCAACACTGCTACAAAGTGTTATACAGCCGTTCTTTACCCTGTAATAATTGTTCGATAAAAGAGGCTAAGAAGAAAAGAAGACCCGCCTTAACGCCCAAGCAGGGAAACTCTTTAGATCTGGATGAAATGCCTTGTTATTTTGCATATCCAATCTTTTCAGGAGATGACATTGAAGCCTTTGTAAGCATGGATTTTGATCTTCCCACCAGAGGAGGACTTGAAGAAAAGTTACATCGTTCCAATGCCTTTTTGCGGAATCTCATTTTCAGCTCTGTGGACTGCGTTATTGCCGCGGATGAAAAAGGCAAGATTCTTATTTTCAATGATCCGGCCAGTAAGGTTTTCGGATACACTGAAGATGAAGCGCTTAATAGTCTCAATGTTCGAGATATTTACCCCGGCAAGCAAGTGTTTAGGGTTATGCGAAACCTCAGAAGTGAGAAATACGGCGGAAAGGGAAAACTCAAATTATATCAGACAGATGTTATAACTAAAAACGGTGAAATCATCCCCATCAAGCTGAATGCATCCATAATTTATGAAAAGGGCCGGGAAGTGGCAACCATCGGTTTTTTTCACGATCTTCGTGAACAACTTCGAATGAAAGATGAGTTGCAAAAAACCCAGCTTCAGCTCCTGCAGGCGGAAAAGATGTCTTCTTTGGGAAAACTGGCCGCAGGAGTCGCCCACCAATTAAACAACCCCCTGGGGGGAATTACGCTGTTTGCCAAGCTTATCCAGGAAGAATATGACTTGGAAGAAAGGGCCAAAGAAGATTTAGACCGCATTCTGAAAGATGCCCAAAGATGCCGTGATACGGTGAAGGAAATGTTGGAGTTCACTCGACAGACCCGCCATTTAATGCGACCCCATGACGTCAACGAGGCGGTTTCCCGAACCCTGTTTTTACTCGAAAACCAGATCCTGTTCCAGAATATAGATATCGTAAAAGATCTGGACGCTTCACTTCCACCTGTACAGGCTGATATTCAGCAGCTGAACCATTTATTTATGAACATCATTCTCAATGCCGCCCAGGCCATGGAAGGAAAAGGGAAGCTTACGGTAAAAAGCAGTCTTTTGCCGGATCGAGACAGAATTTGCATCGAGATATCCGACACCGGTATCGGAATACCTGAAGAGTTTCTTCCCCAAATTTTTGAGCAATTTTTCACCACCAAGGAAGAGGGAAAAGGGACCGGTCTGGGTCTCAGTCTGGCTTACAGTATCGTGAAAAATCACGGCGGCAATATCATGGCAAAAAGCAAGCCGGGACAAGGAAGTACATTTTTTATTGAGCTTCCCGTTGCAGACAAGGAAAACCAAGGAGAAGAAAGTGGAGATAAAACCTGACGCCATAGTATTGGTTGTGGACGATGAAGCGGATATTCGGGATGCATCTGAACGAATCCTTACCCGAATCGGTTTTCAGGTTCTGAAGGCCTCCCGCGGGGATGAGGGACTGGCTGTACTGGCAAAGGAGAAAGCTTCCATTGTGCTTCTAGATTTGAAGATGCCGGGCATGGACGGACTGGAGGTTCTCAAACACATTCGTGTGCTGGATGAGGCAATTCAGGTCATCGTGATCACAGGATATGCCACGGTAGAAACAGCCACTGAAGCCATGAAGCGGGGCGCTTACGATTTTATTTCTAAACCCTTTGAGCCGGATCAATTACGTATTGTAGTTAATCGCGCCTGGGAAAAGATTAGCCTCAGGCGGGAGGCTGAAAAGCTGGAGGAGGAAAGAAGAAGGACTCTGTCTGATCTGGATACAGAGAAAAGCCGCATACATACTATTTTAGAATCTTTTCCGAGCGGTGTGGTTGTGACAAATTCCAGGGGCCAGGTGGTCTTGATGAATCCGGCCTTCAGACAGCTTCTCGATCTTGATCCCGGCTTGAAAACGGGCAACCCCATAGAAGACTATGTTCCGGATAAAAAACTTTGTAATCTTGTAACGGAAATCTCGCAGGGAAAACATGTGGACTACGATGATATTCCTGATTATGAGTTTTCTCTTTCAGATGAAAAATATCTTATGGCAACCGGACAGCCGGTCTTAGGTGAGAGAAAGGAATGCCTTGGAGCAGTTCTAAATGTTGTTGACATCACCGCCCTGAAGCTTTTGGATCAGCTTAAATCGGAATTTGTGGCAAAGGTTTCCCATGAACTGCGATCACCGCTTTCGACGATCCACGAGCAGCTTGCCCTGGTAATCAGGGATATGGTCGGTGAAAACGTTGCACAAGACCAGCATATACTTGCCCGTGCCAAAGAAAAAACCAGGGGATTGATTGCTTTGATCGGAGATCTTCTGGATCTTTCCCGTATTGAGGAAGGGATTATCTGCCATGAGCCTCAACCGGTCCGGCTAGAAGATCTCCTTGAAAACATTGTAGATTTTTTAAAAACCGAGGCGAGAAAAAAGAACCAGTCTATTTCACTTGAACTCCCAAAAGAACCGCTTCCCGAGCTCACGGCCGATCCCATTGCTCTGGAAAGCATCTTTGGGAATCTTATCACCAATGCCATTAATTACACTCAGGAAGGCGGAAAAATTGAAGTGGAAGTTGATATGGCCGGAATCAACGTGTGTGTAAAAGTTAAAGATAACGGGTTTGGTATAGCAGATAAATATCTGGATAAGATTTTTGAAAGATTTTACAGGGTCAAAGACGAAAAGACCAGATACATCACAGGAACCGGCCTTGGGCTGCCCATCGTAAAGGGACTTATAGATTCAATGGGCGGCCTTATTAATGTGGAGAGTGTTTTCGGCAAGGGAACAGAGTTCACGGTTCTTCTTCCGATTAAACCCTAGCCCGGATAAGCCGGCGCGAAGCATCCCCACTAAGAAAGCAGGTCTATGTCGGGATTTGAAGTGATCTCACTTTATAAACTTTGATCAATCGCTTTCAGGAATTCCTCCGGGGGAGCCTGAATACCCGTCCAGAGGGCCAGAGTGCGTCTGGACTGGTATGCAAGGGTGGATAGACCATCCATAAACTGTGCCCTGTGGCGCCGGGCCAGATCCTGCCAAAAATTATCACTTCGGTCATAGTTAAGATCAAGCACCAATTCGCAACCCTTTACCTTGAATCTTTCAAGCAATGAAGCCATCTCCGGCGACTCATCAGGACTTGAAACGGAGGTGGCATTAACCACTATGTTTACGGCCAACGGTTTGTTCTCAAGAGCATAAAGCGGTATGGCTTTCCCGCCAAAACAATCGACAATCTTTCCGGTTTTTTCTGGGTCACGGCCGGCAACGAAAACAGTACTTGTTCGCAGCCAGTTTAAAATAAATACAATTGCCCTGGCTGCTCCGCCCGTACCCAAAACAAGGGCCGACTTACCTTCCACATCATGCCGCGCATTATTTAAAGCGTCCATAAAACCAATGGCGATGGTGTTGTAACCTTTAAGAATATCTCCATTACGTACAATTGTGTTAACCGCACCGATAATATTCGCTCCTTCTGAGAGGACATCTAGATGGGGTATGACTTCTTCTTTATAAGGAATCGCAACATTCGCGCCGGAGATGTTCAGAACCTTAATGCTTTTCAATGCCTGACCGATCTGGCCGGGGGCAATTTTAAACGGCACATATGACCCTTTTATCCCGAGCCGCTCAAGTACAGCCGAAAATATGAAGGGAGATTTTGAACGCATGACCCGTTCATCGCCGAATACGCAATAAACCTGCATATGAAAATTGATTTGCAAATTGTATGATTAAAACTCGTTAGCTGCAAAAGGCGCCTACTACATCTCGGTCTCCGGATGAAAAATCAAAACTTCCTTGAGATCGTCTCCAAGGTACTCCCGTTCATTGGGTCCGAGAATCCCTAAAGAAAGACATATTAACGTCCATAAATGAGTCGTATGGTATTTCCCGCCATAATGTTCATGCAAATCGTGAATCTGTGCGTGGCAGTTGTGGCACGGCGTAATACAGTAATCAGCTTCTGTAGTCATTATCTGCTCATATTTGCGTTTGCCGTAATCGCGTCTGGCTTCGGGAAATCCGGACTGAAGGAATCCTCCTCCTCCGCCACAGCAGTAATTGTTAGACTTGTTGGGAGCCATCTCTATAAAATTTTCCGCACCCACAACTGCTTTAACAACATACCGCAGGTCATCTGCCACCGGATCGCCTAAACTCTTGCGAACCAGCTGGCATGGGTCCTGTACGGTAAATGTTACTCTCAGATCTTTGTTCCAGTCGGAGTTAACTTTCAGTTTTCCTTCCCTGATCCATTGGGCATAATACTGGATAATGCTCTTGCACTCAAAATTGTGCTCGATGTTGAATTTTTTCAGTCCGGCCCGGACTGCAAAAAATTCGTGCCCTCATTCCGTGTTGAGCCAGACCTTGCACTTGAGATCATCCACTGATTTGGCTTTGACCCTTACAATATGCTCCCAACTTTCGTTATCTGCCAGGAACATGCAGTAGTTTTCCCCAGCCCACCCCTTGGTGCCGTACGTCCAGTCGGCTCCTACCAGGTGTAAAATTTTCCAGAGGGGAACCATTTCGTCCGGTTCGGTCACCGGTTCTCTGGAATTCTGGTTCAAAAAGAACTCAGTCCCCTCCTTGTTGATCGGCGCCTGCATGTCCTTGAATTCAGGCTGCGCTTCCTGGTATTCTTCAAGCACGTCTTCTACAACGAATTTGAAATCTTCTTCAGATGTACCCATTGCACTGCAGCTGTCGTTTCTCAATGCCATGTCACAAGACCCCATAATCCCTTTGGGTCGTTCTTCCCTGGGCCAGCTAGCCCGGGCGTTAAAGACCAGTTGCGGGATATCGATTTTCATGGGACACACATAAATGCAGCGTTGGCACATGGTGCACATCCAGACCCAAGGCGTACTCGTAACTTCTTCGTCCATGCCCAGGGCGGCCATTCGCAAAAACTTTCTGGGATCCATATTTTCCAGTCCCGTGGCAGGGCACCCTGAAGAACATGCGCCGCAGGTCAGGCAAAGATTGAGATTTCCTCCATCCGGGAGAAGCTCCTTTACCTTGTCCAGAAAAATGCTTTTCTTGCTTCCTTTAATCTCAATAACATGAGATGACATTATTCCCTCCTTTAAATTGAAGATTGACTGTTGAAAACTGAAGATTACGTGTTGTCAATCTTCAATTTAAAATCATAAATTACGGGCTTCGGACAACCCATGATTTCTTACTATTCGAGAAGCCGCTTAATACTCGCCGTGATTTCCTCTGCTGAAGCCGGTTTGGCAATATAGTCATCAGCCTCGGTACTCATACCGTCCCGGTGGGTATAGCGGGTTGATGTCACATGAGATGCAACAGCAGTCAGCAGAACCACAGGGATGTCAACACATTTCTCATCCCCTTTTAGCTTCCTGCATACCTCGTATCCATCCATTTCAGGCATCATGACATCCAGAACAATAGCGTCCGGCGGATTGGCATGTACTTTTTCCAGGCCTTCTAAGCCGCTGTAAGCGATCTCGACCTCGAAGCCCTCTTTTTCTAATTGGCTCTGGACAATAGCGCAGAAATCAGGCTCATCATCCACCACAAGTATTCTCTTTTTTTCACTCATAATGTACCTCCTTTGTTTTGATTCCGGATTTTCTTTATTTCTTTTTTCAGCAGTTATTGGGTGTGGAATCATTCCACGCTTGGCCTGGGATATAGGCCGGATTTTTCCACAATCTCGGGAACCATTTCTTCCCATTCAATCGCCATAACGTGAAATCCCCGAACCCCTTCCACTTCTTTGAGGTGCTGAATCTGCTCAATGCAGATTTTGACACCTTCCTCGGGTTGTTTTTCTTTGGGCGTATCCGCCATTCTTTTCACCAACTCGTCCGGCACTTCTATCCCGGGAACCCGATTCTTCATGTATCTGGCCATTCCGGCCGATTTAAACGGAGTCACGCCGGCCAGAATATAGACTTTTTCAAGTAATCCACGGTCACCGGCCATCTTCAACCAGAGCTCGAATTTCTCCATGTTGTATATACACTGGGTTTGTATAAACTCCACGCCGGCGGCAATTTTTTTGGCCAATCGGGGAACGCGTATTTCAAAGGGATCGGCAAAAGGATTGGCAGCGGCCCCCACGAACATTTTGGGCGGACGCTTAATATCGTCTCCACCAAGGAACTTGCCTTGGTCCCGCATAAGCCTCACGGTTTGAATGAGCTGCATGGAGTCAATATCATGAACATTTTGACCCGTCGGGCAGTCTCCAAAGCTCTGGTGGTCTCCGGAAAGACAGAGGATATTGTGTATATCAAACGAAGCCGCTCCAAGGATATCGCTCTGCAAGGCGATTCGGTTTCGATCACGCGTTACCATTTGCAGCACCGGCTCCAGCCCCATGAGTTTAAGTTGAATACAGGCCGCCAGACTGCTCATGCGGGTTACGGATGTCTGATTGTCGGTGATATTTATGGCATCCACATAATTCTTGATCAGATTTGCCTTTTCTGTAATCACTTCCATGTCAGAACCCCGGGGGGGACCGCACTCCGACGTAACCGCCAGGTGACCGGCGGCCAGAATTTTTTCCAGTTTGCTTGGTGTTTTTGCTTTCATTCCTGTACATCCTCCCTGACAACTTTTCTGGGTCCCCCGGCCCTGTCGGTGGACCAGTCTTTTATGGAGTCAATTTTTTCATAATCATCGAGTTTGTCCAGTGCCTTGAGGCGATTGATGATCAATTCCCAGGCGCAGTCGATTTCTTTATTAATTTCGCATTTGCCTTTAGCAGAACCGCCGCACGGGCCGTTAAGAATCCGTTTTGCACAGCGGGAGACCGGACAGATTCCCCCGGTACGCGCCAGAATGCACTGTCCACAGGCCTGGCACCGTTCTGTCCACAGGCCTCGTTTTTCAGTAGCCCCCAAAAAACAGGTGTCCACTCCGGGATAAATTGGACAGTCGTGGTATTTTTCAGCCATAAACTGGACGCCGACACCGCAGGCAAGGGAAACTACAGCGTCATACTGATCCATCACATCACGAATCTCTTCCAGGTATTCGTGATCACACTGCCGTTCCAACGTTTTTTCATCTATTTTGACTTCCCGTCCCTGGTTGAGGAAATACATCCTAAGGGCTGAAGCCAGAACACCGACTTCTTTCTTCCCCCCTGCCTCACAAACCGTAACGCATTCGTTACAGCCGAGGATAAGGATTTTTTCATGATCTTTGACTTCCTCTATAATTTCTTCAATGGGTTTTCTGTCGGCGACAATCATAAGACCTCTCCTTCATTAAAGATCAAAATATATTAAACATCTCGAAAATCTACAATTGGTTGAAATTAAAGATTCTTTAATAGCTCCTGGTTTATGCCACTTCCATGGAATGATGGAATGCTGGAATAATGGAGTGATGGAGTAATGGATTTCAAAGGAAATAAAAGATTGTTCCTGTTGTTTTCCAGTATTCCAATATTCCATTGTTCCATCTTTCCAATTTTGAGCACTTCGTTTCTCAGCATAAACTCAGCGAACTAACTTGAATGCTTCATTTGTTTTATGCGGCCTTTTTCTTGGCCAGTTTAATGGGGTTGGGCCCCAATTTTCGGATTCTTTCCTCCATTTCAACGGCGAATTGGGCAAAACGCGGCCCTTCGCTTGATGAAAGGTTATACATCTGTGCCCTTTCTCCCCCGATACCGATAGTATCCAAAATTTTTTGTGCCTGTTCCACCCGTTTACGGGCTCTGAGGTTGCCGCTGTTATAATGACAATCTCCTTCCATACAACCTACCGCATATACGCCGTCCGCTCCCTTTTCAAAGGCATGGAGGATATGAAGGACATCTATCTTCCCCGTGCACGGAACGAGAATAATCTTTATATCAGGTGGGTATTGCAAGCGCATGGAACCTGCCAGGTCCGCAGCAGTGTACCCTCAGAAACTGCAGCAAAATGCGATAATAATAGGTTTGGAATCTTCCTTCATAATACCTCCTTGAAACTCAGAGATTCTCGATTGGCACATTCAATCTTTCTGTTAGAGTCTTTTGGTAGATCGATCATAGCTCTACATGACGCCTTCAAGTAACGCGTCAACCTTGCTCAGTATTTGAACGTCTTCATACCAATTCAGTTCAATGGCCTTTGCCGGGCATTCCGCCGCACAGACACCGCACCCATGGCATAACGCAACATCGATTTCACTGACACCGTCTTCATTAATCCTCGGCACCTGGTACGGGCACGAACGGACGCATATAAGGCATGACGCACATAGATCCGCATTTACCTGTGCCGTTACCGCCGATAATGTCAATTCCGGCTGAGATAGAAAAGTAGTTGCCCTGGAAGCAGCGGCAAGCGCCTGTGAGATAGATTCTGACAAAAGTTTGGGGCTGTGGGCGGTCCCACAAACAAAGACGCCTTCCGTGGCCATATCCACCGGCCTTAACTTGACATGAGCCTCCATAAAGTGGCCTTCTGCTGTTCGGGCCAGTTTGACGATGGAGGCGAGCTCTTCGGTGTCTTCAGCCACCATCCCCGCGCTCAGCGCCAGAAGGTCGGCACTAACCCGGAGACTGGAATCAAGCACATGATCCTTAAAGGTTACCATCACACCCGCTTCAGATGATTCCACGGTCGGCGGATCTTCGGGATCGAATCGAAAAAACAATACGCCCAGTTTCCGGGCTTCAGTATAGTAATCCTCCAGCAGTCCATAAGTCCTGATGTCCCGGTAAAGTATAAAGACTTGGGCATCCGGCTGAAGTTTTTTAATTTGAAGTGCATTCTTGATCGCACTCTGACAGCAAATCCTGGAGCAGTTGGGATTTTCACCGTTTCTGGATCCAACACACTGAATCATGACCACCCGGTTTAGATCTTGGGCCCCCTTTTCTTTTAAACGTTTGGATAACTCGACCTGGGTTACGACCCTTTGGTCCTGGCCGTATAGGAATTCTTTGGGGCGGTATTCGGTTGCTCCCGTAGCCAGAACAACGACGCCATGGTCGATCTTTCTTTCATACATACCCGGTCCCACGAGAACTTCGGTGGTAAAATTTCCCTTGAATCCCGAAAATCCGACAATAAGGGAACGGGTCAGAACCTGTATTTGGGGGTGGGTTGTCACCTCTTCAATCAGTCCTTCCAGGTAACTTCCCACATCTGCCCCCTCGATGGTGGCGGTCAGGCGGTTTGCCATTCCGCCCAGTCTTTCCTCTTTTTCAATTATGACTACCGGAAAGCCCTGATCTGCAAGACCCAGCGCAGCATTCATCCCGGCCACCCCACCGCCGATGACCAGCGCTCTCTGAATGACCGGAATCTTTTTTTCATGTAGCGGGTGGAGTGTCGCAGCCCGGGCCACAGACATGCGAACAAGGTCTTTAGCCTTTTGCGTGGCTGTTTCCGGATCCTTGGAATGAATCCATGAATTCTGGTTGCGGATATTTGCCATTTCAAACAAATATTTATTTAATCCGCAGGCCTCAAGCGTTTCCATAAACATCTGCTCGTGGGTTTTAGGGCTGCATGAAGCCACAATCACCCGGTTTAACTGATGCTCAATAATTTTTTCTTTGATTCTATCCTGGGTGTCCTGGCTGCAGGTAAACAGATTATCATCCGCAAATACAACGTTCGGAAGCGTTGCGGCATAGTCTTTTACTGCCGGAACATCGACAATCCCTCCGATGTTGATCCCACAGTTACATACAAAAATACCGATGCGAGGCCTCTGCCCGGCAACATCAATAGGTTCGGGGATTTCAACTTTAGAAATCTCAGTCCCCCTTGCTTCAGCAAGCTCCGCGCCGGCCAAACAGGCGGCAGCGCTGGCCTCGGCCACGGATTCGGGGATGTCCTTGGGTCCTTGCAATACTCCGCACGTATATATTCCCGGCCGCGATGTGCTCACCGGTGTAAAGGGATCGTTGTCAACAAAATTGTATTTATTCAATTTAACATTGAGGCGTTTTGCCAGATCCGCAGTATCCGGCTGAATCTGTAGTCCCACCGATAGAACGACCATATTAAAGGTTTCTTGTTTCATCGTACCGCTATCATCGGCATACTCGAGAATCAGATCACCGGTTTCAGGAACTTCGGTAATGGTATGCACCCTGGCGGTTATAAAGCGAACCCCTTCCTTATCCCGGGCACGGAGATAATATTTTTCATAATCCTTGCCAAACGTCCTTATATCCATATTAAAAATTGCACAATCCAGGTCACCATGGGCATGCTCTTTGGCAATTATGGACTCTTTTACGGCATACATGCAGCATACCGATGAGCAGTAGCCGTTTCCGCAACGGTTGGAATCCCTGGAACCCACGCACTGCAACCACGCGATGCTTTTGGGCTCTTCCCTGTCCAACGGCCTCATCAAATGACCAAAATACGGTCCTGATGCACTCAAGATTCTTTCAAACTCTTGGCTGGTAACCACATTGGGATATTTACCGTATCCCAGATAGTCAAGCCCGGAAGGATCAAATCCCCGGCTTCCGGCGGACAGAATGACAGATCCGACCGCAACGGTGGTGTTGCGCTCTCTGTCATCATACCGGATTGCTTTGGCAAGACACATCTTCTCGCACAAACCGCAGCCGATACAGGTCTCGGTATCAATGGCGAAAGCGAGAGGAACCGCTTGGGCATATTCTATGTAGGTGGCTCTCCTGTCATTAAGGCCCATATTATATTGGTTAACGGCGGTTACCGGGCAGTGCCTGGCACAATCTCCGCACCCTGTACATTTAATCGGATCAATGTAGCGGGGGTAATTGACCAATGAAGCCTTAAAGTTTCCCGGTTCCCCTTCAACGCTCTTTAGTTCGCTGCACGTAATCATCTCAATATTCATATGCCGGCCGACCTCGACCAGTTTGGGCGAAAGCACTCACATGGCACAATCGTTAGTGGGAAAGGTCTTGTCCAGCTGGGCCATCATCCCGCCGATGGTTGGAGATTTGTCAACCAGGTAAACCTTGTAATCCGAATTGGCCAGATCGAGCGAAGCCTGCATGCCTGCAATTCCGGCACCCACAACCATAACCGACCCGCTTTTGTTCGTCATTTCTCCTCCCTTTATTCATTGAAGATTTTAGATGTTCGATTGCAGATTGATTCATCAAATAAAATCTTCAATGTTCATTAGTAACTCCTCACAGTGCTTGAAAAATTGGTTTGCTCTCTTTCATACCGACAAACTCAACTATGTTCGTATGTTCCATATCGGACAGAAGGTATGAAATTCTCTTAAGGTCAAGCCCGATTTTTTTATGGATATCTCTCACAGAGGTATGTCCTTCTTTAACTGCTTGGAGAATCATATTTTTCTGATATTCTCTCTCGAGCAACAAATCGAGTATAGATTCAAAAGTATCCGTATCCCACCGTCGTCCGAAAACATCCCCTTTTGTCGTGATTTTTACTTCTTTTCCGAGCATCCATCTGAGTGTTTCTCCGGCCAGGGTCCACTCCGCTGCAGCAAGCTCAAAAGCAAAGGCATTGGGGTCGAATTTCCCCTGAGCCTTAACCGAATCGGTCGCATTTGTGACGACTTCTACAAACCGCTGGGCTTCAGCCGAGGAAACCCAGGCCAGATGCAGCCTGTCTTTGCCGATACCGGCGATATCCAACAATTTTTGAGTTAAACGGATCTTCTTTTCGGCCTGAACATTACCCTCCAGGTAATGGCAATCACCGAAATGTCAACCGGCTACCAGTACGCCGTCACATCCCTCTTTAAAAGCTTGCAGAACAAACAGTGGATCGACTCTGCCCGAACACATGACGCGCACGGCTCTTATGTTGGGCGGATACTGCAACCGTGATACACCTGCCAGATCGGCACCGGCATATGCACACCAGTTACATAGAAACGCAACTATTTTTGGCTCAAATTCTTCCATAATTTTCACCTTTCACTTACTTTGGCTTATTATACAAATTGCAAGCTATTACCTAACCCGGATAAAACGTGAAAGTTACTCAAATTTATCCATTTACACTGCCGCACAAACCGAAGCCACGATTTGCCGATCCCGGAAATGGAGCATATCGATGGCCTGCTGTGGACACGAAGCGGCACACAGCCCGCACCCTTTGCAGGAGGCCGAAATATTTTTTGCCCGATATCCCTTGCCTTCAATTTCTTCGAGCATAATGGCGTTGAAAGCACAAACTTCCTCACACAGACCGCACCCTATGCATTTTTCAGCATCTACCTGAGATACCAGCGGAGAAATCTGAACGGAACCTTTTGCAAGTATCGTGACTGCTCTGCTCACAGCCGCCATGGCCTGGGAAATACTCTCTTCTATGGCTTTGGGATAATGGGCCAGTCCGCACAAAAAGATTCCATCGTTAGCAAATTCCACGGGTCGCAGCTTGGCATGGGCTTCCATAAAAAAGTTTTCGGCATTGAGCGGAATTTTATAGAACTCGGAAATCTTTTGGTTCTGGGCCGGCTCAATGGCAGTCGCCAGATTCACATAGTCTGCCTTTATCCTTAGATTCTTTTGCAAAATTGGATCAAAGACATCGACTTGAAGACCATCTTCTATTTCCGAAACCCTGGGTTTGTTGTCCAGCGAATATCGTACAAACACAACTCCCATCTCCCTGGCTTTTTTGTAAAGATACTCTTTTTCGCCATGAGTTCGAATGTCACGATAAAGAATAAATACTTTTGTATCCGGGTTGCTTTCTTTTATGGAAATCGCCTGTAATATGGAAGCCGTACAGCAAATCCTGGAACAGTAAGGTCGGTTTTCGTCCCGCGATCCCACACACTGGATAAATACAATAATTTCCGCATTCTTTAATTTTTCGGGATCATGTTCCAGATCATGCCAGCGGGTAACCCTTGGATTCTTACCGTAAAGGTATTCCTCCGTATCGGCCGCCTTGCCGCCGGTAGCAACCATGACAACTCCGTGTTCCACGGTCTTTGTCTGGTTTCCTACAGCCACCTGAGTTTCAAAGTTGCCCACAAACCCGGAGGCGCCGACCACCTCGGCGTTTCGCAACACCTTTATATTTGAATGCTGCTCAACTTTATCCACAATCTCGGAAAGGTATTGTTGAATGTCCTGGTCCTTCCAGGTCTTGGTAAGATCCCTTGCCGCACCGCCGAGAACGGACGATTTTTCCACTATGATTGCCGGAAAACCTTGATCCGCAAAACCGAGGGCTGTGGTCATTCCGGCGATACCACCACCGATAATAAGCGCAGACGGGTTAACATCCACCGATATATCGGGGATGGGTTCCAGCAAAGAAGCCCTGGCAACAGCCATCCGCACCAGATCTTTGGATTTTTCCGTGGCATTTTCTTTGTCATCCGAATGCACCCATGTGCACTGGTTCCTTATATTGGCCATGTCAAACAAATATTCATTTAGGCCTGCATTACGTATGGTCTCCTGAAATAACGGCTCATGGGTTCGAGGGGTGCATGCAGCCACAACAATGCGATTTAAGTTCTGTTCCCTGATTACCTCCGCCATTTGGTTCTGAGTGTCCTGGCTGCAGGTAAAGAGGTTCTCTTCCACATATGCAACATTGGGCAGTCCCTTGGCATATTCGACGACGGCAGGAACATCGGCAATTCCGCCGATATTGATACCGCAATTACATACAAAAATTCCGATGCGTGGTTCCTCGCCGGTTATATCAGTTTCATCAGGGAATCCTTTCTCTTTGACAAGAGAGCCCCGTGCAGGCGCTAGGCTGACACCGGCACTGCAAGCCGCAGCACTGGCTTCCATGACAGACTCGGGGATGTCCTTGGGTCCCTGAAAAGCACCGCAGACAAATATGCCGTCTCTTGATGTTGCAAAAGGTTTAAAATTTTTGGTTTCGCAAAAATTTCCTTCTGTCAGATCAATTCCGAGATTATTTGCAAGATTGATCGTTTCCGGCGATATTTCCATGCCCACAGATAATACGATCATATCAAAAATTTCTTTTTTCTCTTCTCCGCTTTCAGTCACATACCGGATTTCAAGGTCATCGGTTTCGGGAACCCGGTCTATGGTATGAACCCGGGACCTGATAAAGCGAACACCATGCTTGTCCTTGGCATCGTTGTAATATTTTTCAAAATCTTTGCCTGGGGTACGCATATCCATGAAAAATATGGCGCAATCCAGATCATAATCCGCATGCTCTTTGGCAATTACCGCCTCCTTAACGGCATACATGCAGCACACAGAAGAGCAGTATGGATTGTCACAGCGGTTAAGATCCCTGGAACCGATGCATTGGAACCAGGCAATTTTCTTGGGCTTTTTTTTGTCCGAAATTCGGGTAAGATGTCCCATAAAGGGGCCTGTGGCCGAAAGGATTCGTTCAAATTCCATAGAAGTAATAACATTGGGATGGTTGGCGTAATTGTAATTGTCAAACTTTGAAGGATCAAAAGGCTGAAAACCCGGTGCCAGAACAACAGAACCGACATTGATCGTTGTTCTTTCTTCCTGTTGAGCGTGAGTCTCAAGAGTGACGGCTTCAGCCTCACAGACCGCCACACACTGGTAGCATTCACAGCAGCCGCTGCAACTCAGGCAGCGGTCGGCTTCTTGCTTGGCTGATTCCTCATCCGCACAAAGATTGACTTCTTCAAAGCCCGAGATCCTTTTTTCCACCGGCAACGTCGGAATTTTTAATCGATCTTTGGTGGGTTCGTCTTTTGGAGGCGCTACCCAGTTTGTCCCCATGGGCGGTTCCTCCTGCCATTCTGCGGGCAGTTCTTCACCCTGCAAATATTTGGCTATATATTTGGCTACTCTTTGGCCGGCCTCAACCGCCTCGATAACCGTGGCAGGACCGCTGATAACATCACCACCGGCAAATATGTCCGGTATGTTTGTCTGGAGAGTTTCAGGATTAACCTCCAGAAAGTTCCACTTGGAAACTTTTAAGCCCTGTGCTTTGGCAAGGTTGCCGAGATCAGGCTCTTGCCCAATGGCCGGAATGATATAATCCGCCTCGATGAAAAATTCCGAACCTTCAATGGGAATCGGTCTTCGCCTGCCGGTTGTGTCTTTTTCCGTCAAACGGGTCCGGATACATTCGATTCCGGTAACCTTCTCATTTTTACTGGAAATACTTAAAGGGGCCGCCAGGAAATGAATCTTTACTCCCTCTTTCTCAGTCTCTTCAACTTCTTCGGGTTCAGCGAGCATTTCCTTTCGGGAACGGCGGTAAAGGATATGCGCCTCGCTGGCACCGAGTCGAAGTGCCACCCGGGCGGCATCCAGTGCGGAATGGCCGCCTCCGATGACAACTATCTTTCCATCCAGCTTCTTTAAATTTCCCAGATGAATCTCTCGTAAAAAGGCGGTGACATCGGAAACACCTTGGGAAGTTCCTTCCCCGGGAATTCTAAGTTTTAGACCTTTCCAGGCACCGATAGCCAGAAAAATAGCACTGGCGCCATGTTCCCGAAGCTCTTCAAGGGTTATGTCTCTACCAATAACGGTATTGGTATGAATTTGAATCCCGTATCGTTTGAGATTCTCGATCTCTGCATCCAGTACCGTCCGTGGTAGGCGGTGTTCGGGAATGCCGTATCGCATCATTCCGCCGGGTTCGGGCATGGACTCGTATACACTGACCTGATACCCGTTTAATGCCAGAAAATAGGCGGCGGTAAGCCCGGCAGGACCTGAGCCGATAATGGCCACTTTTTCATTTCTGGAGGTAATTTCCGGTACCGGGATATCACTCAGATCAACATGATCCGCAGCCACTCGTTTAAGTTCCCGTATGGAAATCGCCTCGTCCACTTCAAGGCGCCGGCAGCTTTTTTCACAACGATGGGGACAGATACGGCCGAGTATGCCGGGAAAAGGCAGATCCTGCATGATGATTTCCACAGCCTCCCGGTACTTACCCATCTTGACCATGGCCACATATCCCTGAACATTTAGATTCGCCGGACAGGCCACCCTGCATGGCGCCGTATCGATCTTCTCTATGGCAAAGGCGCCGGGAATGGCCTGGGCATAAGGTTTGTAAACAGACTTGCGGTCCACCAGCTCCGTATCATATTCGCTGGGCCTCGTTACCGGGCAGACTTCTACACAATCGCCACAGGCAGTACACTTGTCCATATCGATATAGCGGGGGGTTTTGTGGAGGGTTACCTGAAAGTTTCCATTCTGTCCGTCAATCTTTTCGATATTTGAACAGGTATGAAGCTCGATGTTAATATGCCGGCCGACCTCGACCAGTTTGGGTGAGATAATTCACATAGAACAGTCATTGGTGGGAAATGTCTTGTCCAGTTGAGCCATTACACCCCCAATGGCCGGAGATTTTTCCACCAGATGAACATAATAACCGGAATCTGCCAGATCAAGGGACGCCTGCATGCCGGCGATTCCGCCGCCAAGCACCATGACCGAACCGACCAGATCTTTTCCGTGTGTTTCAGTGGATGTATTTTCCTTCTGACTGTTTGTATGCTCCATTTTTTCCTTCCTTATATTCTATCAAGTATCTCCGGAAGCTTGTGCTCCCATCCAATAGTTGCCATATTTACGCCGCTGAACCCTTCTTTTTTTAACGATGTAACCATTTCTGATGCAATCAGGGTACACTCGCGAACCTTGTCAGGGGATTTTCGGATACGATCGATCATCGAATCAGGGATATAAACATTATCCACATTACGCATAATGTAACGGGCCATGCCTAAGGATTTGAGGAGTAAAACCGTGGGGATGATTTTTGTCTTCTTCTGCTCCACCCGTTTCATAAACGGCTGGATGGCGGAAAGGTCAAATAAAGGCGGGGAGATGAAAAATTGGGCGCCGACCTCAATTTTTTTATTCATCTCTTCGATTTCCAGTTCAGTAGATTTTCCCTTGGCCCCTGCATTAACCGTGGAACCCACCAGAAACTCTGGGGAACCTGAAAGCTCGATTCCGGCCATGTCCTTTCCTTGCTGAAGCCCGCGGATAGTCCCGAGCAATTCCAGAAGGTTGATGTCATACACGGATCTTGCCTGAAAGTGGTCTCCAAAGCTGGGATCTTCTCCGGTAACCGCCATAACATTAGCAATACCGCATCCATAGGCTGCCAGAAGATCCGCCTGAAGAGCAATTCGGTTTCTGTCTCTGCAGTTGACCTGCATCACTGTTTCCATGCCTTTTCCCTGCAGAATCATGGCGCCTCCAAGGGAACTCATGCGCATGACAGCGTTGCTCATTTCAGGCACCACAAAGGCATCTACCTCACCCTTGACTTTCATGGCATGGGTTACCATGGTAGAGACATCTACCCCCTTTGGGGGCTCCATTTCCGCAAGGATAGCAAATTCCCCTGCTTCGAATTTGCGCTTTAAATGCATAGGGCTACCTCCGATTTTTTACACAAAAAAACAAAAAGCAGTTCATGAATAGATGAGTTTTCAGACGTAGTATGAGCAACAACCGTGCCGGAAGGAAATAATCGAGATAAGTTTTATTAAAACAACTATTATATCAAATAATTAAACAAGATTTTTTTGCGATGGCCCAAAGATTTTTAAGATTTGATTTCACGGGGCTATTGTGCCAGTTTGGCATATGTGCTATACATATAAAAGTATATCAGTAATTGAATAACGATTTGTGCCATTTTGGAATAGTCCCTTTTGGAACAGAGACCTGAATGCAATCCGGTACTCAGGGGCTTGGCCCATAAGCGCTAAGTTATTTTTGCGCCGGATGGACTGTGGAAGGTTTACTGAAAAAAATGAACGTCGAACATCGAACGTCCAACATCGAATGTTGAATGCGAGGAAAAGATGACAAAGCAATCGTATTATCTTGAAGAAAGTCTGCTTAAGAAACCCAACATTCCATTATTCCAAATATACGGAAAAACTTAAGTTCCCCATAACCCCTTTAGCTTTAATAAATTGTATAGTTTCCGGAATGTTGAATTAGAATTGCCGGGAAGGATATATGGATGCAAAATAAAATAATTATTATCGATGATGATCTCGATTTTCTTGAAATTATCAAGGGGCATTTGCAAAAATCCGGTTTTAAAAACATTCACACCGAAGACAATTCCATGAAAGCGGCGTCTCTTTTTGAAGAGGGGAACGTTTTCGATATTGCGCTGGTCGATATGACCATGCCGGAAATGGACGGGCTGGAACTTCTTGAAATAATTAAAAACATAAGTCCAAGAACCGAATGCATAATGGCTACCGCCGTTAACGAGGCCCGAATTGCAGTGGAATGTCTTAACAAAGGTGCTTATGACTATCTTGTAAAGCCTATCTCCCAGGGAGACCTTATATTTTCCATGAAACGAGCCATGGAAAAAAAGCGTCTACTTGATATTCTGGATATAGAAAAAAGCCAAACGTTGCCCCAACTGGTGAACAAAAAACCTTTCAAACCGATTATAACCCGGTCTCAAAAGGTTCTGAGAGTTTTAAAGGAATCGGAATTGCATGCCGGTAGTGATGTTCCTCTTTTAATTACCGGTGAGAGCGGAACGGGTAAGGAACTTCTGGCATGGGCAATTCATGCCGCGAGCCCCAGATCAAAATATCCTTTTACACCCGTCAACATGGCCTCGCTCACCGGCAGTCTTTTTGAAGCTGAATTTTTCGGTCACACAAAAGGCGCCTTTACAGGTGCTCAAAATGGTCGCACCGGCTATCTGGAATACACAAATCGCGGTACCATGTTTTTAGATGAGATCGGTAATCTCCCCATTGAGTTGCAGGGTAAGCTTTTGCGCGTTTTACAGGATGGGGAATACCTTAAACTAGGGACCAATGTTCATCGGAGAGCGGACGTACGTTTCATCGCGGCGACCAACGAAGATCTGGAAAAGATGATGACCAAAAGAATTTTTCGAAAAGATTTATATTATCGTATCCGGGGGGGATGGCTTCATCTGCCTCCCTTGAGAGAAAGAAAAGAGGATATTCCGCTTTTGGCCGGTAAATTTTTACAAGATTACGGAAGTTCCGCTAAAAATCAAAACCTTGAAGAAGAGACCCTGTGTCTGCTTATGGAGTATGACTATCCCGGGAATGTCAGGGAACTCAGATCGATCATACAGTCCGCTGTAAATCTGGCACAGGGAAAACCCATCTCATCAAATTTTCTCCCAGCGCATTTAAAAAAGCGCAAATCAATAACAACGTGTCTGAACCGGCCAATATCGGAAAATATTGCACCCCTGGCACAAATTGAAAAATCCCACATTATCCGGGCGTATAAACTGATGGGCCGGAACAAATCCCAAACCGCCAGGCTTCTTGGAATAGGCCTGAACACCCTTCGCAGAAAGCTCAAATCGTATGGAATGATGTAATAAAGAATTCTATCAAGACATAAAAAAACCTCCCGCCTCTTTACCGGCGGAAGGTTTTTTGTCATTGTTTTATTATGGAGCCCTTCACGGCATTATTGCCGATCAGGTCTTAAGAAAGGTCTTTACAAACTTGGCCCAGTTTTTCCCTTCAAGTTCTTGAGAAATGTCTTCAACCGAGACACCACCATCTGCGGCCACCCGCAAATCGTCATTGGCCATAGCAAAGAGTTTTTCCCTTTCCCCATGGATAAAATTACGGGCCTCCTTGTCGTAATAGAGTCCTTTTAAGTTTTTACGCAGCTTGGTTGGCTCAATAGTAAATAACCACCCCTTTTCATAGGGAGATTCGTTGACCAGATCAGGTTGATCCCGTAGGGTATAGTTCACGTTGGCGACTATGCCATCCATTGGAGAGAGTAGTTTGGCAACGTCTCCATTACGCCTGATTTGAAATCCCACTTTTCCCTGTTTTACTTCCTGGCCGATATTCGGTAATTCAACCCTTGCGAGTTTTCCGATAAGTTTTTGGGCAAAATCATCCAGCCCCACTCGAACACGCCCGCCATATTCCGGTTTGGCCCATGTGTGGCCATCATGATAATAGAAATCTTCCGCCAGTTCAAAACCGCTTTCCCGGCTTCGGGCATGCACCGGAAGAGCCTCTGCCTGAAGGCGTTCCTGCATCATCTGGTCATAAGAACATGTGCCGCATTCATAAGCACTGGGGCATATTTTATGACCCACTTCCCCGGTTATCATATAACGACATTTGCGCCGATTTGCAGGAAGCTGCATCATTTTGTCCACCCAAGTTTCGGTGAAATTATCAGGTATTGCTGCCACCGGTTGTATTGCAACTTTTTCCTTATACCGGACAACCCTATCATGCATACCATGGTCGTATACACAGGTGGAGCAATCAAAGTTGTGATCGCACAGTTTATAGGAAACAACCCCGGCCTCCATCCATACACATTTTTTCTTGCCTGGTGGAACAATTTTCATTGATTCCCTCTTTTTGGTAGCGCCCATTTTATTCCCTCCTTTATTTTGAAATAATTAATCTGTTTTGTTTTTCCTCTTTTACTGCTCTAAAAAGCAAACGGTGTGCCAATGTCTAATAAGACACGGAATGCCTATTGTAACTATTTGTTTTATATATAACAAAAATTTTCCGACCGCTTTGACTTAATGATAAACCCATAAAACATATTGCCGAAATAATCGGCAAACTTTATTTGCCAAATCACGAAACTATACATAAGTGCCTATTTATTTTACAAAATTATGAATTGCCGAAAAAAAAGACAGGTTGTAAAATAATTCGGCACTTACCAAACCCGAATTTTCATGAAATATCCGGGTAAAGGCTTAATAAGGAGACTGCTGGGGGGATTTATTGAGATACCATTGAAAAAGCTCAAAACAGGTGGGGCAAAAGTCGGGTTGTTTTAAATCCGTATCCTCAATCCGGACTGAGGAATACATAACACAACGCCGATCCCTGCAATGGGTCATACCGAAGGTGTGTCCCAGTTCGTGCAAGGCCGTCTTTTCCACCCGGGCCAATAGAAGATCCCGGTCTGACGGCTGGTCGTAATACTCGGGCCAAAGCCGGTGCAGGGAGATGATAGAGCATTGCCCTTCGATCTGTGCCAGACCAAAGACAAATTGCAGAATCGGTACGTACAGATCCACGGAGGTAACGCCCACAAGCCGAAGGGTGTCAGGAGGGCTTTTTTGAAGAAGGTGCTTTAATATCAGCTTTGAATTATACTGGTAGCGGGTATCATTATATGCATACCGAGGATTTTCCATTCTCATAGAAATTCTGCAGTTTAGGCCGCATCGGATCGAAATACATTTGGCGATGTGCTCGAGAATCCCTTCGTCCACCGAGCCTATTGGACAGATAGTAACGCAGCTTGACAAAGCGATTTATGATTCCTTTTCAATCTTATATTTTGCAATTTTATTATAGAGCGTCTGGCGGTCAATTTCCAGAAGACGCGCTGTTTTGCTGATGTTCCAATCTGTTTCTTCCAGAATTCTCTTGATATGCATTTTTTCCATCAATTTTAATGAATTGGGCATTGTTTCAGGTCCTAATTGCTTGCGTGAAAAAGGAAGGTCCTCCATCACGATTTCTTTGCCCCGCCCGATAACCAGCGCCCTTTCGATTACATTTTCCAGTTCTCTCACATTTCCGGGCCAGTCGTAATCCATCAGCAAATTCAAGGCCGAAGACGAGATTTTTACCAACTCTTTATTCATTTCCAGACAATACCTGCGTATAAATGCTTTTACCAGCAGCGGGACATCATCCTTTCGTTTCCTTAAAGGTGGTACAGGAATAGAGATGACGTTCAAACGGTAAAAAAGATCTTCACGAAATTTGTTTTCAGAAATCGCCTTTTTCAAATCTTGATTGGTAGCTGCTAAAATACGCACGTCTACTTTAATTTCTTCCTGACCACCCAGACGTCTGAACTCTTTTCGCTGCAAAACCCTTAAAAGATCCACCTGGGTTTTTAAACTGATATCACCGATTTCATCTAAAAAAAGGGTTCCTTTATCGGCCATTTCAAAGCGCCCCTTTTTGGTATGTTCTGCACCTGTGAAAGCGCCCCTTTCATAGCCGAACAGTTCACTCTCCAACAAAGAATCGGGCAACGCCCCGCAACTTACGGCAATAAACGGCATGTAACAGCGCTGACTGTTTCCGTGAATCGCCTGTGCGATCAGTTCTTTCCCGGTGCCGCTTTCACCGGTTATAAGTACGGTAGAGTCGGTTGGCGCCACCTGGGAAATTAAATCGTAAATTTCTTGCATGGCGTCACTTTTCCCTATGATTTCATCATATTCTGATCTTTCCTCCAGCTTTTGGCGCAGTAAAATATTCTCTAAAACCAACTCACGATGGGCGACAATCTTCTTGATTTGCATTTCGATCTCGTCAGGGGCGAACGGTTTGACCAGATAATCAAAAGCGCCTTCCTTCATGGCCTGAACTGCTGTATCTACCGTAGCATAGGCGGTCATCATGAGTATCTCAGCATCTGTGTCCACTTGTTTGCCTTTAAGCTGCTTCAACGTTTCCAGCCCGTCCATACCCGGCATTTTCAGATCTAGCAAAATCACATCCCAGCTTTTTTCCGTGGCAATGGCAATGGCATCTTTGCCGCTTTCGGCCAGGCCAACCTCATAACCATCCTCCTTGAGCCAGTCATAAAGAGCTTCTCGCATGGGTGCTTCATCATCAACCACAAGAATACGAGCCTTTTTGGTCATTATCGATTCCTTCCATGTATATTAATAAAAATCTCGGGTTTCTGTATCGTATAAATGAGTCTGTCACTTGGCTTTACAAAGGGGCTAACGGCAGGCTGACCTTGAAAGTACTTCCTTTGCCGGGCTCGCTTTCCACTTCTATGGTTCCGTTGTGCCGAGTAATGATGCCATATACCACCGACAAACCGAGGCCCACACCTTTTCCCTCCTCTTTGGTTGTAAAAAAAGGATCAAAAATTTTTTCCTTGTCTTCCCCGGTAATGCCGCAACCCGTATCGGAAACCGTGACCTCTAAGAATCTCTCAGTCCCTGCTTTTCTGTTGGCCGTTACCGTCAGGGTGCCGCCATCAAGCATAGAATCTGAAGCATTGTACATGAGATTTAATAGGGCCTGTTGAATCTGCTGAAAATCGCATCGAACTTTGGGCAGATCCGGCTCAATGTTTTTTCTAAGCTGTATTCCTTTAATTTCCAAATCATGGGCAATAAGAACAAGAGCCCTATCAATAATGTCTATAATTCTGCTGCTCTTAATCTTGATTTTAGACTGGCGGGAAAAGGCCAAAAGATTTTTTACGATTTCCCCGCACCTGGCGGTTTCCGACTCCATGGTGGCCAAATATCGGGAAATGTCCTCAAGTCTTTCAGGAGAAAATCTATTCCGGTCTTTAAGCTTAATCATCAGCCGGATATAGGTCAGAACTGTAGCCAAAGGATTGTTTATTTCATGGGCAATGGTAGCGGCCAATTTGCCCAAAGAGGCCAGTTTTTCTGTCTGCACAATCTGTTCCTGGGCATCTTTGAGGTCCTCATAAGCCCTCTTTATATTTTCATATAGATTTGCATTATCTACGGCAACGCCGATCTGGTTGCCGATAGCGGTCAAGAATTCAATATATCCGGCTGCAAGCTCAACCGGGTAATGGCTGCTGACGCACATCGCCCCCATCAACTCTCCTTTGGTTGACAGCGGTATATAAGCGGTTGTATGCAGGCCCTCTTCGATCATCGAATCGACATAGGGGTCTTCAGATCGTAAATAATTGTCCACCAACCTTGTTTCACCGTCAAGTACGGTCTGACCCAGAAGTCCGTCCCCGGGTTTACGATTTTTCATAAAAGGCTTGGTTATTAATTTAGTTGAAAGCCCTTTGTGCGCCACCAGTTCGAGGCTCTCTTTTTTATCGTCCATCAAATAAATCCTGACACTGTCAGACTCCAAGACCTCAAGGGTTTTATCAATGGTGCTGTTGAGTATCTCATCAAGATTCAAACTGCTGCTAACGGTTTTAGAGATGGAATTTAAAATATCTAGCCGGATATTCCGTTTCTCGATTTGCTGTTGTGAGATTTTTCTCTTGGTAATGTCTCTTATAATCAAAACATAGCCGGTAATCTTCCCGGTTACATCCACCGTTACATTCGATGTAATCAGCGCATAAAATTCTGAATCATTTTTACCCATAAGACGGGTTTCAAACTCCACAACGAAACCTTCCTGGGAGACTCTTTTCCGGAGCTCAACAAAATCCTGCTTCTCAACAAAGAGGTTGGCAGTAGATTCTAGTGCCAAAACTTCTTTTTGGGTCTTATACCCCAGTATATGAATCCCTGCCTGGTTAACCTCAACGATCCTTCCACCGGGGTTGGTAAGAATGATCGCATCACGGGAGCGTTCAAATATGGTTCGATATTTCTCTTCGGATTTTTGCAAATCTTCCAGACGATTGGCCAGCATCTCTTCCAGGTTGCCTACCAATTTGTCAATGTTTTCCTGAATGTGCTGCCTTTTCGTAATGTCCGTAGCTCTTTCCAGGACATAAACGATCTCGCCACGTTCGTTCTTGACCGGAATCGCTCTAACCAGCATATTGGCAACTCTGCCGTCCTTCATTGTTACATTTTCTACATTCCAGTGTGCCCGGCCATCCCGGTAGGTTTTTTCTACCAGGCACTCTTCACATTTCTCATTTCTGTTTTTCCATACCTTGTAACAGAAATCATTGGGTTGCATACCGAATTCATTTTTAAAAAGCTCGTTGGCCATTATGATCTGATAGTTGCGGTTGATAGCGACAACATAATCCGTAGCGCTCTCGATAAGTGTTTTATAATATTTATGTTCTTGTAAAAATTTTTCAGTTTTCATACGGCATTGGTACGATAGGCCTTTATAAATGTTAAATCGACAACTTTTTATACGATCTCAAACCGTTCATAAATCCTAAAATATTGGGTCACGCTGCAATGTCAAGGTTTATATCGCCTTGAAGAAAATATATGGTGATGGGCCGCTGTCTTCGAAATTCACTTGAATAAGACCTGTCCAAGTGACATGAGATAAGTCTTCAGTAGAATTAAAGGGTGCAAAACTTGAGTTTTTAACATACAGTATTCCAAAAGCATTTTCAATTCTATTCATGAATATTAAGTCTTTTCATTTTTCCATAACCCATTACTCCGACATTCTCCCGCGAGTGAGCGGGATGAGCCAAGCGAACTCACTGGCTATTCGGCATATCTTGGAAAAGGAAAAAATGAATCGGTCGGTTCCAGCAGGGCATCGATTTTAGCAATAATCTGATCATCGGTGCAGTGCTTTAATGTAATTGCCTTTGAAGGACATTCTGAAACACAAATGCCGCATCCAGCACATGCCGACGGAGGGATCTGGGATACACCGTCTTCATTAATAAAGGGCGCACCATAAGGACATACGCGTACGCAGAGCAGACAGGCGGAACATTTCTCAGGGTCTACTTCGGCTTTTGCCGCGGAAATCGTCATCTCCTTTTTGCACAAAATCTTCATGGCCTGCTGACCCGCGCTTTTGGCCATGGTTACGGACTCTTCAATAAACCTGGGGCTATGGGCTAATCCTGCCAGAAAAACTCCGGAAGTGGCAAATTCCACCGGCCTTAATTTTACATGGGCTTCCAGGAAAAAGCCTTCATTAACCATAGAAAGTTTAAGGAGCCAGGCGATCTGCTTGGCGCCCTCATTGGGTCGAATACCGGAGCTTAACACCACAAGGTCAGGCTCAACTCGAAAATTTTGATTCAAGCTTCTATCCGTAAAATCGACGGTCAGTTTGCCGTTATTATCATAAACTTTTGGTTTTTCTTCCGGGATATACCGGAAAAAGAGGACGCCTTTTTGCCTTGCTTTTAAATAATAAAGTTCTTTGAATCCAAAAGTTCTTACATCTCGATACAAAACAATGATCTTGGCGCCGGGATTAATCTCTTTCAATTGGATACTGTTTTTTACGGCCGCAGCACAGCATACTCTGCTGCAAAAAGGGAAGTCAGGTTCCCGTGATCCAACGCACTGGATCATTACAATCCTGTTGAGCCGACTTGCCCAGGATGAATCCTCCACAAGGCGTTTTGAAAACTCCACCTGAGTAAGGACACGTTTATTTTTTCCGTAAAGATATTCCGTAGGCTCATACGGCCGGCCCCCGGTTGCAACAATTACGGCCCCATATTGAACAGGTATGGTGCCATTTTCATTTTGAACCGTTCCATTAAATGCTCCCATATGTCCGTTATGAGAAACCAGCCTGCTTTTTAAATAAACCGTAATTTTCGGATGATGGGTAATTCTTTCAATCAGATAACGGATCAACTTTGGAGGTGAATTCCCTTCCAGTGTAAATTTCAGATTTATTGCAAAACCACCCAGCCGGTCTTTTTTTTCCACAAGGTGAACATGAAATCCCTGATCCGCAATGGTCAGAGCAGCCGTCATCCCGGCCACACCTCCGCCGATAACCAATCCATGATTAACGGTCAGGTATGATTTGTCATACAAAGGTTCCAATTTTACTGCACGGGCCACACTTGCTCGAATAAGCTCCTTTGACTTTTTAGTGGCTTTTTCAGGATCGTTTCCATGAACCCAGGCACACTGATCTCTGATACTTGCCAGATCGAATAAATAAGGGTTTAAACCCGCCTTGCGCAACGTATCCTGAAACAAAGGTTCGTGTGTTTTAGGCGAACATGCAGCCACTACAATGCGGTTAAGACGATGCTCTTTAATCAGTTGGATAATGGTTTGCTGAGTTTCGGTGGAACAGGTGAACAAAAAATCGGTGGCAAAAGTCACCCGGGGCAGCTTTTTTACGTAATCAAGGACGTTCTGTATATTCACGACACCGGCGATATTGGTTCCACAATGGCAAATCAGCACGCCAACGCGCGGCGTGATATCCATGGGCGCTTCATCCGGGACTTTATCAAATACAATTTCAGAATTTCTCGCAGTATTAATTAATATGGAAGCCTCGGCTGCGGCCGCACCGGCCTGTATTACGGTTTCGGGAATATCTTTTGGCGATTCAATTCCGCCGCACACAAAGACTCCGGGTTTGGAAGTGGATACAGGTTCATCAAATTCGGTACTTAAAAATCCATATGGGTTTGTAACAAGCCCCAGCTGTTTTGCAAGGTCGATAAAATCATCCGACGGTTTAAAACCGGTCGAAAGAACGACCAGATCATATTCTTCTTCCTTTTTACAGTTTAAACGATGATCAAATGTTTCAATGATCAAATTGTCATTTTCAGGATTCAGGTAAACCACAGAAATCATGGATCGTTTGGTTTGCACGCCGTGGCGTTTACGGGCACGATCGATATATTGGTCAAATCCTTTACCGTGGGCCCGAATATCCATGAAATAAATGGTTGCTTGGGTGTCCGGTTCATGGCTGCGGGTTAATACCGCCTGTTTTGCAGCGTACATGCAGCAGACCGAAGAACAAAAGGGTCTGTTTCGGGCAAGATCCCGCGACATGACACATTGAATCCAGGCGACGTTGCGCGGGACTTTCCCATCCGACGGCCGCCGGATGTGTCCGCCATAGGGACCTGTGACCGATAACATCCGTTCATACTGAAGGGAGGTGACAACGTTTTTATATCTTCCATAACCGTACTCTCCCTCCATTTCCGTTAACGCCAGTTCAAAACCGGTTGAGAGGATAACCGCACCGGCTTCAATTTGTAAAATCTCAGGTTTTTGATCGTATTCAATGGCTTCAGCCGGACAGATCTTTTTGCAGATACCGCATTTTCCTTTGGTGAAGTAGAGGCAATTTTTGGCATCTATTGCATATTTTAAAGGGACCGCCTGGGGAAATGTCAGAAAAGCCGCCTTGCGTGTTCCCAGCTCCCCGTTAAAGGGATCCGGCACTTTTACGGGACATTTTTCAGCACATTCTCCGCATGCGATGCATTTTTCCTCATTGATATATCGGGGCTGTTTTTCAATTCGTGCGGTAAATCGCCCGGGCGCTCCATTTAATTCCAGCAAGCGGCTTAAGCAAAGAATTTCGATATTGGCATGACCGGCGGCATGGACCATTTTAGGAGAAAACATACAGGTTGAACAATCATTGGTGGGAAAGGTCTTGTCCAGACGCGCCATGGTTCCGCCAAGAGTATGCGATTTTTCAACAAGATAGACATAAAAACCTGTATCCGCCAGATCCAGGGCACACTGAATTCCTCCGATGCCTCCGCCAATAACGATAACTTTCCCCACCGGGTTTTTGAGATAGGATTCCATAATTTTTACAGTAAACCCTTTGCTTTTAAAAGCGGCACAGGATCTGCAACATGCATCTTAAACCATTTTGGATTTCCTTTGTCATTAAAACTCAAGCGGAGTAATTCCGTAATATAAAATATTGGCGTCGGTGGTTGGGATCGATCTTTTTGAACGATATCCAGATTGGACTGGCACAACGGACATGAGACCACAATGGCTTCGGCCCCGGCCTGTTGGGTTTTCTGCAAAATCCTTTTTGAAAGAGATTCCACGATTTCCCTGCGACCAATGCCGATGCTTGCGCCGCAACATGTGGATTTATAAGACCAGTCAATTACCTGGGCGCCGGCTGCCGCGGCAATGTGATCCAGGGTTTGGGGATTTTCATAATCTGCGTAGCCGGTAATTTTCGGAGGACGAACCATCTGGCAGCCGTAATAGCAGACCACTTTCAGGCTGTCTAACGGTTTCAAAATGCATTGTTTTATCAATTTAATAATGGAAGGTTTCGCTAAAAAGCGCGTCATATCAAGAACCCGGATATTTCCTGTAACATGCCAGGGTATATGAAAAATTTTTTTCTTTATCATTTTCTGGGAAAACAGAAGCCGATTAAAGCACAAAGAACACGGACAAATGATATCAAGCCCCATTTTCTCGGCAGCGGCCAGATTTCTTGCAGGCAGAATCACGGACATGACCTCACTGAGGCTGTGGGCCGCGGTTGCCCCGCAACATGACCAATCTTCTATTTCAACCAGATCAATGCCCAGATCCTTGAAGACCGCGTAAATGGACTCGCAATAGTCATTGGCCATTCCTTCCAGGGAACAGCCCGGATAAAAAGATAATTTCATTAAGAGATCTCTCCGCGAGTCTGAAAATAAGCTTTTTGAATTTCCTTGACCGCTTTGGACTTGGGCGCGGATAATTTGAGCCTTCCTTTACGCAACAAAGTCATGGCCAACCGAAATTCTTCTTTAAAAGTTCCGTTTTTTATCTTTGTATGTAGAATATCCGGCTTCGAATAATAGGCTCTCATCAATCGAAATTCGTTTATTCTTCCAGACTTGATGAGTTCTTCTAGAAAGGTTCGATGAAATACGGCAAGACTTTTTTCTTTCGGAGTTATGGAGGAACTGGCCGCCATCATGCGCAAATGATTGATAATTTCTGCCACATCCACCTCGTTGGGACAATATGTGGTGCACATTTCACATGACAAACATATCCAGATGGTTGAAGATTTTAACAGTCTTATGCGCCATCCCAATTGAACATAGCGAATGATCTGGTGAGGCTTGAGATCCATGAAACCACTGATAGGGCAGGCATTGGTACAGCGTTCGCATTGATAGCATGCCGAAAAATTTACACCGGTTTCTCCCTGAATTCTATTTAGAAAATAATCTCCCCGGTCTCCGATTAATTCTCTCTGCTCGCAGGGGTCATGTTCAGTTGCTGTCTCCGGATCTGAAATGCTATTATGCATCTTAATTACCTCTTTAAAATTTTATTGGAAATATATGAGACAAAATGGTATGTTATGTCAATAGAAAATTTGGTATCATTACAGCCCGTTTGAGAAGAAGGAGGTATTATGAAAGAAGATTTCGAGCCGATCATTATCGCATTTTGTTGCAACTATTGAGGTTATACTGCTGCGGACCTGGCAGGTTCCATGCGATTGCAATACCCGTCTGATATTAAAATCATTTTAGTTCCATGCACCGGTGAAATAGATGTCCTTCATATCCTCCATGCCTTTGAAAAGGGAGCAGATGGAGTCTATGCGGTAGGATGCCTGGAAGGAGATTGCCATTATTACAACGGCAACCTTAGAGCACGTAAACGGGTGGAACATGTTCAAAAAATTCTTGATACCATCGGTGTCGGGGGAGAACGGGCGCAAATGTACAACCTTTCATCAAATGATGGGCCGCGTTTTGCCGAAATCGCAGTTGAAATGGATGAAAGAATCCGAAAATTGGGACCCAACCCCATTAAACTGGCCAAAAATACGGCCGCATGAAATAAGAAAGTCTGTCATACCGTGAGTCAACGTTTTTGAAATTCTACAACTTAATGAAAATATAAGACATTTTTTAAGGCCTTAGCGCTGCCTCGAATATGGAATAATGGAATAGTGGAATGCTGGAAGATTGGTTTTCAAAAGGATATTAGCCATTTTTGATTTTATCGTTAACCCAAAATTTACCATTTACCCATTATTCCATTATTCCAGCATTCCACCATTCCAACTGGGGCGAAGCCTCTAATTTGACCATCTTCATTATCCCGGCCGGTAAAATGTGTTGATTTTTTTTAAATCTTCTTATAGCCTGAAAAGCTATTTTTTACAGTCTCAAAAACTATTTTAAATTTCTGTCCAAATCAGATAGTTCGTCATAAACACCAGCAGGTTATTGGGTTTAAAATTAAAAATCGGCTGACTGATTTTCGCGTTTTAATATTTTCTTTTCGAGATTTCGTAAAAAAGGGGGCGGTCATGTCCATCAGGTTAGGTTTTTATGTCTGCCATTGCGGGATCAATATCGCCGGCAAGGTTCGGGTTGAGGAGGTGGCGGCCTTTGCCCGAGAGCTGAAAAATGTGGTGATCGCCCGGGATTACAAGTTTATGTGTTCGGACCCGGGCCAGGAGATGATTGAAAAGGACATTAAGGAATTTAACCTTAACCGGGTGGTCGTGGCCTCTTGCTCACCCAGACTCCATGAAAAGACCTTTCAAGGTACTTGCCGGCGGGCCGGTCTTAATCCTTATTTTTTTCAGATGGCCTCTGTTCGCGAACAAGTTTCATGGGTCACCGAGGATGAAGATGAGGCCACCCGGAAAGCGAAAACACTGGCGGCGGCGGCGATCAACCGGGTCAATTACCATGAGAGCCTCGATGATCGTGAGGCAGTCGTACATCCTGATATCATGGTCGTGGGTGCCGGTATTGTAGGCATGCAGGCTGCTTTAGACATCGGCAATGCCGGGCATAAAGTATATCTGGTGGAAAAATCGACTACCATTGGCGGGCATATGCTTCAGTTCGATAAGACTTTTCCTACGCTCGACTGTGCCGCCTGTATCGGAACCCCAAAGATGGTTGAAGTGGCCCAGAACCCAAACATCGAGTTGCTTTCATACAGCGAAGTAACGGAGGTGTCGGGATTCATCGGCAGCTACACCGTCAGGATCCGCCGTAAGCCGCGCTATGTGACGGAGGGGGTTTGTACGGGGTGTGGTGAATGTGCGAATGTCTGTCCGGTATCGGTCCCGAGTGAATGGGATGAGGGGCTGGGTCATCGCGCGGCCATTTACAGAGCATTTCCACAGGCCGTACCCATTACCTTCTGTATAGATAAAAAAGATCGGGCCCCTTGTGCGATCGCTTGTCCGGCGGGCATAAATGTCCAGGGCTATGTACAGCTCATTAGTCAGGGCAAGTACCGGGAAGCTACACGGTTAATTATGGAGCGACTGCCGCTGCCGGGAGTACTTGGACGAGTCTGCCCGCATCCTTGTGAATCTCAATGCCGAAGGTTGGAGGTGGATGGGGCGATTGCCATCAGAGATTTGAAGCGCTTTGCCGCAGATCATGCAAACCTGAAAGAACTCGAACCGCCGGAAATCGAGGAACGTTCGGAAAAGGTAGCGGTGGTCGGCTCAGGGCCCTCCGGGCTGACCGTAGCATACTACCTGCGGTTAAAGGGCTATCAGGTAACCATTTTTGAGGCCCTTGACGTCTTGGGCGGAATGCTTCGGGTGGGAATTCCGGATTTTCGTCTCCCTCCAAAAGTTCTCGATCATGAGATCGACTATATTCTACGCCTGGGTGTCAAGACGCGAACCGGAGTTCGGTTCGGGTCAGATCTTACACTTACTGATTTGAAAGAAGAGGGTTTCTCCGCTGTATTTCTCGGAATCGGAGCTCATGATTCCCTGGATATGCACATTCCTGGTGAGAAGGACACCCAAGGGGTTATGGATGCGGTTCTTTTTTTAAGGCAAGTAAATTTGGGGGATAAAACATGTCCCGGCAGACAAGTTGTCGTCGTCGGCGGCGGAAACGTGGCCATTGATACGGCACGGATTGTAAAGCGCCTGGGCGCCCGGGAAGTTACTGTGGTCTATCGTCGTTCGGAACGGGAGATGCCGGCCTATACTGAAGAGGTTGAAGGCGCTAAAAGGGAAGAGATTTGCCTTTTGTTTCTCACCGCTCCGGTCAAGATTCTTGAAAAACAGGGCAAGGTCGACGGCTTCGAATGCATTCGAACCGAACTGGGGCCGCCGGATGCCAGCGGGCGCCGTCGCCCGGTGCCGGTGGCCGGCTCCGAATTCGTGATCCCCTGTGATGCGGTGATCCCGGCCATTGGTCAGAAAATTCATGCACCCTGGGCCCATCAGGAGCCTGACCTTAAATGGTCTCCGCGAAATACCCTGAAGGTAAACCCCCAGACAATGCAAACAAACATCCCTTACGTCTTTGCCGGAGGCGATGCGGTCATGGGTCCGGCAACGGTGATAGAGGCGGTAGCCGCCGGTCAAAAGGCCGTCGAGGCGATCCATCGCTATATCAATGGCGAAGATTTGGACCTTTATGCAAAACAGCTTCAGGTCCGGGAACAACCGGGCCGAGATTGGCGAGAAATTACGGATGGGCTTTCCCGGGAATACCCAGTACATCCACAGCATCTGGACGCAAAGATCAGTGCAGCTTCCTTTGACGAAGTGGACCTTGGTTTTTCAGAAAGCGAGGCACAACGAGAAGCCCGGCGATGCTTGAATTGCGGTCTCTGCTGTGAATGTATGGAATGCGTCCGGGTTTGTGAGGCAAACGCCATAGACCACAGTATGAAGGAAGAAGAATTAGAGGTAAAGGTTGGGAGCATTATCATCGCAACCGGATACGACACCATGGATCCCACACCGATGAAGCAGTTTGGCTATGGAAAACACCCCAATGTTTTTACCTCCCTTGAGTTCGAGCGTCTCAGCAATGCTACCGGTCCCACCGGCGGCGATATCCTTATCAGAGACAAAAACGGGGAGTTCACCCGAATTCCGAAAAGCGTGGCCATTCTTCACTGCATCGGGAGCCGGGATGTGAACTATCATGAATACTGCTCCAGGGTTTGCTGTATGTACGCCCTCAAGTATGGCCATCTAATCCATGAAAAAGTGGGCCACGATGCCCAAGTTTTTAATTTTTATATTGACATGCGTTGCTTTGGCAAAGGTTACGAAGAATTTTACGAAAGGTGTCAGAAAGAAGGAACCCATTTCATCAGGGGCAAGGTGGCGGAGATTACCGATCAGGCGATCAAACCCGAAGAGCAAGGCAAACTCATTGCCATTGCAGAAGATACCCTTTTGGGACGGAGTATACGGGTTCCGGTGGATATGGTGATCCTGTGTAATGCGATTCAGGCCCGCAGCGATGCTCAAGAGGTCGGCAGGATTTTTGGAGTCAACCAGGGTGCGGACGGTTTTTTTTTGGAAGAACATCCCAAACTGGGTCCTCTGGATACTGCTACGAACGGAGTTTTTCTGGCCGGTGTCTGTCAGGGTCCCAAAGATATTCCGGATTCGGTTTGCCAGGCATCCGGCGCAGCTGTCAAAGCCCTGGCATTAGCTACTCTGGGAAAGGTGGAGATTGCTCCGATCGTATCGTGGATTGATCCGGACGTGTGCGCAGGGTGCCAGACCTGCATTGATCTTTGTCCGTATTCTGCCATAGAATATAACGTGCGCATGGGCATCTCCATGGTAAATGAGGCGCTTTGCAAAGGATGTGGGAGTTGTGCCGGATTTTGCCCCAGCGGTGCTGCACAGGTCAAACATTTCAATGAAAAACAGATTTTTGCAGAACTCGAAGGAATCATTGATTCACTGAATTCAGTGGGAATTTAAACGATTAAGGACGGATATATCTTCTCAATAAGTTCTGAAGAATAAAATGTTAAAGACGATCCGCCCACTGATAATAAAATGTAAAACATCTGGAACTCGCATGTAAGTGAGCTTAAAGAAAAAACAGTGGCCAATCCTTTAATACTAGTTGTTTAAACGCCACATTATATATTTAAAAGATAAAATATCTTATGCGCTGTTTTTTCTTAAGGCTCACTAACACGCTCAAACAGCCAGCTATTTTACATTTTATCACCAGTGGGCTCTAGAATTTATTGAGAAGATACATTGTTTTCAATTTAAAGCGGCGAAGCCGCGTTTTATAAAATCGTGCAACGATTTTATTAATGGAGGGGGATCATGGGAGACTTTGAACCGACGATCATCGCTTTTGTATGTAACTGGTGTACATATACCGCCGCAGATCTGGCCGGAACCTCAAGATTGGGTTATCCTGCCAACGTGAGATTGATCCGGGTCATGTGCACCGGTATGGTTGACCCCAAATATGTGATCAAGGCCTTTCTTGAGGGGGCCGATGCGGTTCTTGTCAGTGGATGTCACCCTGGAGATTGCCATTATATCAACGGAAATTACAAAGCGCGAAGACGAATCAAGCTTCTCAAAGAGATCCTTCCCCAATTCGGCTTTGACGATGAACGGCTCCGGTTGACCTGGATTGGCGCCAGCGACGGAATCCAGTTTGCCGAGACCATTCGTGAAATGGTAACACAGATTAAGAGCCTGGGACCCAACGCGGCCAAAGGAATAATGGTAATATAATTTTAAATATCAGGTATTGCTCCTCGGATGTTCAATACCCAGTCGCTTGTATCCAGTACACGATACTTAGTAACCATTACCTATTTTGGAGAGTTTTTAAGGTGAAAACGGCGAAAATCAATGTAAAAAACGGAGACCTTTTGGCAACTCTACGAGAGTTTTTCCGATCCATCCTTCAGTTGGAGGATATCAGTGCAATTCTGGTTCCACAACACCTCCCCATGAAGAATGTAGTGATGCCGACTCTTGTGACCGATCCTGAACTACTCAATGGCGCCGATCCTCTGGCACCGGTTTTTCCCATAAATGCAGCCAAAATTGTTTCCCGGCTCACTCGTAAACCCATGGGACGAAGAGTGGCGGTTGTGTTGCGCCCCTGTGAAATACGCTCATTTATCGAATTGGTGAAACTCAAGCAAGGCCGGATTGAAGAAGTGGTGCTGGTGGGAATCGACTGCATGGGAGCATACAAGAATGTCGATTATACCCAGATTGTCGGAGAACAAGAAACAGAATTCACTTCAAAATTTTACCGGAATGTCTTATCCGGGGAAAAAATGGCCGAGCACGGGTTTGACCTGAACCCGGCCTGTAAAGCATGCGAACACCCTGTCCCCAATTGTGCGGACATTTTAATCGGACTTTTCGGGGTCGATACAAACAACAACCTGCTGATTCAGGCCCGGACTTCAAAAGGAGAGGATCTCTGTAAAAATCTTGATCTTTCTAATGCAGAAGAACCACCGGAACGCACTGCGGCCGTTGAATCGCTGATCGCTGAAAGAACGGCCTATCGTGATAAAATGTTTGCAGAAACTACTGAGGTCACCAACAGTGTGGAAAAACTTAACATCTATCTTGCCAACTGCATAAACTGTTACAACTGCAGGGTGGCCTGTCCGGTTTGCTATTGTAAGGAATGTGTCTTTGTCACAGATGTTTTTAACCATGAACCGATCCAGTACCTGCGATGGGCCAATCGTAAGGGTCTCATCAAGATGCCCACCGATACCGTCTTTTATCATATTACCCGGCTTGCACACATGAGTACCGCATGTGTCGGGTGCGGACAGTGTTCCAATGCCTGTCCCAACAATATTCCGGTGATGGAGTTGTTTCGAACCGTTTCATTTCGAACACAGAAAGGATTCGAGTACGAACCTGGGAAAAGTATTGAGGATGAACCTCCTCTGTCGGTGTTTCGGGAAGATGAGCTAAGCGATGTTGTCGGAATCGGAAAGTAGGTTAAGGATAGTTTTTTTATGAAGAAAAAAATCGGTAAAGCACTGGTGGTGGGATCCGGAATCAGCGGTATCCGGGCTGCCCTGGATCTGGCGGAATTTGGCTATGGTGTAATCCTCATCGACCGGTTACCGCACATTGGAGGAATTCTGAGCCAGCTCGATTATCAGTTTCCAACCGACCGCTGCGGTATGTGCAAAATGCTTCCTCTGGTGGATCGAGATACATCGTCTCAGTATTGCCTTCGCAAAGGACTTTTCCACGAAAACATCGAAATCCGTCTTTCCACAGAACTTGCCTCTGTGGAAGGCGAACCGGGCCATTTTCAGGTGACGCTACGTCAGAAACCGAGACTTGTTGATCCTGTTCTGTGTATGGGATGCGGTGAGTGTGTGAAAGTCTGCCCGGTGGAAGTTCCGGATTCTTTCCACGCCGGCATGACCACTCGAAAGGCGATCTACCTTCCGGTTCCACATGCTATTCCCAATCCGTATGTAATAGATATGACCGCCTGTACCCGCTGTGGGGACTGTGAAGCGGTTTGTCCCACGGACGCCATCAAGGTTTCAGAGCACATACATAGAGACTTTCGTGTCCTGGTGGTGGACGACGAACTCATCGTTCGCGATTCAATCAAGGAGTGGCTTGAAGATGAAGGTTTTTCCGTCAATATGGCCGCATCCGGCCCGGAAGCCCTGGACATTCTGTCAAAACAAACCTATCAACTCATGCTTACAGATATTAAAATGCCGGGAATGGGCGGTGTGGAACTCCTTCAAAAAGCCAAAGAGGATTTTCCCGATCTTTGCGTGGTCATGATGACCGCCTATGCCACGGTGGAGACTGCTGTGGAGGCCATGAAGATAGGGGCATCCGACTATCTCATAAAACCATTTGAGCCCGATAATCTTATTCAAATGGTTTTTGAGAAATACCAGGAGCATGAAGCCGCCCGTGAACCACCCATAGAAGTCGGAGCTCTGGTCCTTTGTGGAGGTACAGCCTATTTCGATCCTGCCGAAGGCGAGAACACCTTCGGGTATGGTGTTTATCCGAATGTGGTAACGAGTCTTGATTTCGAAAGAATTTTAAGTAGTGCCGCCTTGCAACAGGGTCGCCTGGTGCGACCTTCCGACGGCAAACCGCTTCGCAAGGTGGCCTGGTTTCAGTGTGTGGGATCGAGAGACATTCAGATCGACGCCGACTTTTGCTCCTTCGTCTGCTGCATGCACGCTATTAAGGAAGCCCTGGTGGCCAAGGAAAGGGCTGAAGAGGAACTGGAAGCGGCCATTTTTTACATGGATATGCGCACTTTTGGAAAGTCGTTCCAGCGCTATCGCTCCCAGGCGGAAACCAAGCATGGTGTTCGATTTGAAAGGGGGCGTGTCCATTCCTTAATCCAGGATGAATCCAGCGGCGATCTTATCGTCGGTCATGTTGATTATACCGGTACCCACAAGGAAGAGCACTTCGATATGGTTGTACTCTCAGTGGGCCAAAGGCCTGCACCGGGTACGGCTGAACTGGCCGAAATGGTTGGAATTTCTCTCAATCGGTGGGGATTCTGTAAGGCCGAACCTTTTTCAGAGACGCTGACAAGTAAGGAAGGAATCCTGTTGGGAGGTTCTTTTTCAGGTCTTAAGGACATCAATGAATCTGTAATCCAGGCTTCTGCTGCTGCTTTGGCTGCATCCCGTGTGATTCATACCACCGGTGGCAGCCTTCCTCTTGAAGGTATATCCGATGATCCTTTTCTCGACATTTCGCAGGAACCGCCCAGAGTCATGGTAGTTGTCTGTACCTGCGGCGATACCCTTTCCAAGCTTTTCGATCCGCAGCAACTTGCCCGGCGCCTTGAGACTGACCCGGCTGTGGACCAGGTTTTCTTTCTTGAACAGACCTGTACCGCTACGGGCTGGGAGAATCTTGTTGAATTGGCGGAAAAATACAAACCAAACCGTATTCTGATCGGGTCCTGCATTCCCTATGTGTATTCGCGAAAAACCAGGGAACTGGGACGACGTGTGGGTTTGGTGCATGGCCTCATTCATGTGGTCAATTTAAGGCTCATGGATCAAATGTCAAAACATAAAGATGAAACTCCGTCAGTAGATGAAAGAACAGCGATCATCAATGAGCTATCGTCTATTCTGGGAATGGGCCTTGCCAGAGTTAAATGGGCTGATCCTAATCCTGCGCCCAGGGTGAAAATTTTTCAGCAGGCTCTGGTGGTGGGCGGGGGAATCGCCGGTATGACAGCCGCCATTTCCATCGCAGATCACGGCTTTCAAGTAGATCTGGTGGAAAAAGAAGAGACGTTGGGGGGTAATCTTAACTGGTTGGAGCGAGACCTGGAAGGAAACATAACAGAGATTGTTTTGGAGAAAAAACGGCATAAGTTGGAAAAACATCCCTTAATCCGGGTCCACACCCGAAGCCGGGTGGTCGGCTCCTATGGTCAGGTGGGGTGTTTTTATACCACTATTGAGAACAAAGAAAAAGGGACTTTCACCCTGGAACATGGCGTGACCATTCTTGCCACTGGAGGAATGGAAGCTACAACCACCTCATATAACTACGGCAAAAGCGAGGCAATTATCACCCAAAAGGAGCTGGAGCAAAAAATAAATGACAATACACTCGATCCGAGCCAACTCAAATCAGTGGTCATGATTCAGTGTGTGGATTCCAGAGAGGAGCCAAGGAATTACTGCAGCCGAATATGCTGCGATACATCTTTAAAGGATGCTCTATGTCTCAAGGGGCAAAATCCTGATATTGACATCTACATTTTTTATCGGGACATTATGGCCTATGGATTTGTCGAGTCCTATTACACGCAAGCCCGCAAGGCAGGTGTGATCTTTATCCCGTATGATGTGGCTGAAAAACCCCGGGTGACCGTCACGGACGGATCTATTCAGATAACCGCCCTTGAACCGATTATCGGGCAAAAGATCCGGCTAGATGCTGATCTTGTTGTCCTTGCCACCGGCATTGTTCCCACCCTTCCCAAGGACCTGGCAGAAGCCTTTGGCGTGACCGTCGATCAGGACGGTTTCTTTCAGGAGGCGGAGATGAAATGGAGACCTGTGGATTCGATCAAGGAAGGTGTTTTTGCCTGTGGCCTGGCTCATTCTCCCCGAAATATTGCTGAATCCATAGCCACTGCCAGGGCTGCGTCCCAGCGTGCCTTAAGAATTCTTTCCCACGAACAGATGCCTGCCGGGAAAGTAGTGGCGGAGATCCATCACAGCCTTTGCAGTTTATGTGAGCAATGCATCGACGCCTGCCCCTATGGCGCCCGCACCTTAGATCTTGATCTGGAAAAGGTGATCGTCAATCCCGCTATGTGCCAGGGGTGCGGATCATGTGCCACGGTTTGTCCCAACAGCGCGTCGGTGCTTGTTGGGTTTTCAGACCGGCAAATGCTCGATGTCATTGATTCTGCATTTGAATAAACGTTTAATTTAACTTGTAACAATTGTAAAGGTGGGCACATGAACCGTTTGGAAAAATTAGAAAGCGAACAAGAATCTGAAACTGCACCTGCTCCGGTCATTGATTCACTGGCATCCATCCGGGATATGATAAGTACCTGCATCCAGTGCGGCACTTGTACGGGTTCTTGTCCCAGTGCCTTTGCCATGGATCTCACCCCCCGTCAGCTATGGTACAACGTCCTTAGAGGAGAAAAAGAAACAATTTTTCATTCAAAGACCTTCTCACTATGTTCTGTCTGCTATTACTGTACACTACGATGCCCACGGGGTCTTCCGCTTACCGAGGCGATGAGTGCACTCAAGCAGATAGCCGCAAAGGAGAATCTGGCGCCCTATAAGAAGAGCACCCGTTTTTACAAAAGTTTTATGGAGAGCGTATATCGTCATGGCCGGGTCAGGGAGATGGAGTTGATGACACTCTATTTTATTTCCATGAAAAACCCCTTTCTGCCCCTTCAGTTTGCCCCCTTGGGAATGAAACTCATGGGCAAAGGAAAGATTTCTTTTGAGATTCCTTCAAAAGGAAACGGTGCGTTAAAAGCGATCTTTCGTAAGGTGGAAGAGTTAGAAAAAAAGACACAAAGAAAAACATAATAAAAATATTTCCTTGGTGCCTTTGTGTCTTGGTGGCAAATAATTTTTAGTTCTGGCTTGTTCGGTTTAAGATTGTGGAAGGCAAATATGAAATACCTATATTACCCGGGATGTTCTCTCGAGGGAACGGCCCTAGAATACAACTCCTCCACCAGAGCCTTTATGCAGGAACTGGGAGCAGAACTCATTGAACTTGAAGACTGGACCTGTTGCGGTGCCAGTGCTGCCGAGGCTACAAGCCACCTTCTTTCTCTGGCGCTACCGGCACTCGTTCTCGCAAAGGCCGAGAACATGGATGGAGTTAAGGAAATTCTTGTTCCGTGCAGCGCGTGCTATCTGAACCTGAAAAAGGTTGAGGAAAAGATACGAAAGGATACAGAGCTTCTTGATAAAATCAACATCATATTAGCTGAGGAAAAGCTTAACCTGCGAGGTCAGCTGCGGGTTCGGCATCTCCTTGACGTGGTGGCAAATGACGTGGGTTCTAAAAAGATCTTTGCCCGCGTAAAAAAGGCATTTACAGATCTTATAATCGCTCCCTATTATGGATGCCAGTGCCTTCGCCCGTATTCTATTTTTGACGATCCTGAGGAACCTCGCTCAATGGAAGGGGTTATTAAAGCCGCTGGGGCAAAGATCCATCATTGGAATATGGGGGGCAGATGCTGCGGAGCATCTCACATGACCACCAAGCCAGAGGTAGCTCTGGAACTCGTGGCCGCTATATTGAAGGCGGCCAGGGGAGCAGATGCCATCGTTACGGTATGTCCGATGTGCCAGATGAACCTGGAGGCGTACCAGAAAAAAATATCAGGGATGTGCAAGGAGGATCTGAGCATGCCCATCCTTTATCTTCCTCAGTTTCTGGGGCTGGCCCTTGGCCTATCGGAACAGGATTTGCGATTGGACATGAATCTTTCCATTACCAAAGCGTTCCGGAACAAATTACTGTCATAAACTTACAACCTGAATCTTGCATGAAAATTTCCCTAAACCCCCTCAGGCTCGGAGAGGGGAGGAGTGACGTTACACTGATGATCGACGGGAAATTGGAAGCCGGTTTATACTGATGGTTGGACATGCAGCGGAAAGGGCAACCCGGACTACATTTGAACCGAGCAAAGCTTTTTCCGGATCAATCTCTTTGGAATGATGGGCCATAATTATCAAGTCGGCATTCCTCCACCTGGCAAATTTGAGGATCTCGACATATGGCCTTCCCTCCCATGATTCAAAAGAATATTCTACAACTCCTTCTAATTCCGAGCCATATTTGTTTTTCATTTTTTCCTTAGCATCATTTATACTGTTTTCTATATTCGCTTGATCTAATATTAAAACACTTTCATTATGGATAACGGGCACGACGTGAAAGATGTGGAGTTTGGCTTGGTATTGGCGGGTCATCCTGGAGGCAAAATCGAAGGCATATCGAGCCGGTTCAGAGAAGTCCGTAGCCAGGACAATGTTAGAGAAGGTCACCTTTACCGATCTGGTAGCCTCAAAATCCTGGTATACCTGAAAGACCTTATCAATAAGGATCTCCGGGTCAAATGGTTTGAGGAGATAGTCAAGGGCTCCTATCTTCAAGGCTTCTATGGCGGTTTCTACCGTTGCGTAGGCGGTCATCATTATTACGGTAAGATCGGGGAAGGATTTATGGGCCCTTTTAAGGAGTTCAACACCGTCCATCCCCGGCATCTTGATATCCGTAAGCATCAGGTGATACGGTTTGGTTGAGAGTTTATCCAGTGCCTCCGGACCTGATGCGGCCATATCCACGGCAAAACCTTCATCTTCAAGCCACTCCTTGATTGAATCGCGAACGATGAATTCATCATCCACCACCAGAACCCGAAAATCCCGGCGCTCACCAACGGCATCCTTGGTCCAGATCTTTGGAACTTGCTTGGAAACGACCATCACGGGACAGCGCGACCTCTGGCTCACTTTTTGGAGACTACTGCCGGCCATTCCCCATCTTGTCGGCAGATCACCATCGGTTTCTTTTTCATGGGATCCCATAACAATCAGGTCAACGGCTTTATTTCTGGCAAAACGCAGGATTTCGCTATGGGGCATTCCTGCGACAACTTCGATTGTATAATTTTGAACCCCAAATTTCTCGAGCTTTTCTTGATAGTAATGAGCTATTTCTTCTTTTATTTCTTCTACCTTCCCGGAAGGGACAAGGTGTCTTAATCCACCCCACCCATTTGAGTCTATACCGTAGGCGTGGAAAATATATAATTTGGCGTTGCTTTGCTTGGCCAGAGCAAAAGCCATGTCCGCAGCACGTTCACTGGCTTCTGTGGGAGATGCAGCTAAAAGAACTTTTTTAAACATAGTTCCTCCTTTGATTTAGGAGCGACTCAACTCAAAAAATGTGATAAGGGTATAAATTTACATAAAATTAAATGTTTCCTTTGCTAAAACTATAACCCTAATTGATCGTAAACAAAATAGGAAAACTATTTGATATGTTTGATTTATTATGCATTTTAGTGAATTCAGCTACATTTTCATAACTCTTCTATAAATGAGATATAAATTTATAAAAAAATCCTATTTTGTTTACCTTTCAGGAAAGCCGATGACATCCCATCTTCTTCGTTATCAAGGGCTCGCAGTAGACGACTACGGCTTCGCCCTTGATGCCTCGAATATGGGGCATCCTCGACTTTCGCTCATTTAGGGTATAACCACTGGGTTTGCTTGCATCCCTGATTTATTCTGTATTACCCATTGGGTTAGTCCTCCCCCTTGATTGATGGAAATCGAATAGTAAAAATGGCCCCTTTCCCCAGCTCGCTGTCAACGGTGACAGATCCCTTATGACGGTCGATGATCCCGTAAACCATCGAAAGTCCGAGTCCAAGCCCCTTTCCCTCGGTCTTGGTGGAGTAAAATGGATCGAAAATCTGGTGAAGGTCTTCGTCAGCAATACCGCATCCGGTATCTTCTATTTTTATTTCGACCATCTCCGTTTCCGGATCAAATGAACTCGCTATGGTCAGGGTGCCGCCATCCGGCATGGCGTCAATAGCATTAAAAATGAGATTGATAACGCATTGCTGGGTTTGATTAAAGTCTCCCAAAACCTCTGGAATATCCGGATCAAGATCGGTTTTAATATGGATATTCTGAAGCATGAGTTTGTGCTGGCCAAGCAGAATGCATTTTTCCAGAAGCTCGTTAATACTCATTGCTTTCAGTTCTAATTCAGATTTGCGTGAGAAAGCCAGCAGGTTGGAAACGATCTTGGAGCAGCGGCTGGTCTCACTCTCAACAAGGGTGAGGTGTTTTTGAAACTTTTCTAGGTTTTTTTGGTCCAAGGAGCCCCTTTTAATAATCTTGAGCATAAGGCGAATATAGTTCAAGATTCCTGCAAGGGGGTTGTTGAGCTCATGGACAACGCTGGCGGACAGCCTGCCCAGGGAAATCATTTTGTGCTCGTGAAGCAGTCGGGTCTGATCGGCAAACTGCTGTTCCATTCTTCTGATTTCTCTTAAATCCCTGAAAAATCCTACCATACCGATCTCTTCGCTTTGGTCAAACATAACCGTGGCTGAGAGCTGGACCGGGACCTTATCGCCTGTTTTATTAATCATATATGTCTCAAAAAGAAGGAGCCGGTTTTCCCCTCCGTATTCATCGGAAGCCAGTTCTTTTCTGAGCTCTTCCAACATAGCTGGCGGGAAAAGATCGTTAAAAGACATTTTCATGATCATTTCATATGCGGAATAGCCCAGCAGTTTCTCGGCTTGCTGGTTGAAAACGATAATGGATCCATCCCTGTCCGAGGCGATGATGGCATCTATGGAACTCTGAATCAGGTTGTGTTCAAACTCAAAGAGTGTGTGGAGCTCTTGTTGCAGCCGCTTGACCTCGCGCATATCTTTAAAATAGCCCACCGTGGCAACTTCCTGCCCTTCTTCATACAGTAATGTTGCGGAGAGCAGGATGGGTACTATCTGCCCATACTTATCGACAATTTCCACTTCATAGTTAACCAAACGGCCGGGGCCGCCGTGCTCAGGCCCGTAAATCATTTTCTTAATCTTTTTAGCCTCGCCTTCTTTGTAAAACTGGGTGACGTGAATTTTGGAAAGTTCCTCCTGGGTGTAGCCATAAATGTTTTCAGCCCCCTTATTAAAAATGATGATGTTGCCTTTACGGTCACTAGCGATGATTGCGTCTGTTGAGGTCTGGATAAGGTTTGTTTGAAAGTCATGCGCTTTTTTAAGCTTTCGTTCCATTTCCTTTCTCTGGGTTTGATCCACACAGATCCCTTCATACCCTATAACATTCCCCTCTCGATCATAGCGTGCGTGGGCTGTGCGCAATACCGAGATCACTTTTCCATCCTTGCGCTTCAAATCAACTTCATAGTCAATTACGTGGCCATCGCGTTCAATCAAATCCTGGTATTTTCGGCGATCTTCAGGTCTCAGATAAAGGTCTCTGGCTATATCCACCTTAAAAAATTCCTCTTTGCTCGTGTATCCCAACATTTCCATAAGCGCCTGATTGGCATCAATGAATTTTCCTTCCTTGCTGCTCATGTGCACACCGACACGCACATGTTCAAACAATTTTTTATAGTCTTCTATGGAGGCGCGAAGCATTTTTTCACGCTCTTTTGTCTCTGTAATATCTTGATATATACAAAAGTGCGATATGGTTCCCTCCGCGCTTTGCAAAGGTAATTCAAAAATCTCGAAAGTTTTGTTGATGTGCGGAAAGTGGTTTTCCCAACGAAGGGTTTTTCCCTTAAAGACGTCTTTTGCCCTGCACCAGGAACAGGCTTTATCACGATTAGCAATCACCTGATAGCATTTTTCCCCAATGCCTTCTCCAAAGGCTTTAATACTGGCCTTGTTCATAAATTTTATAGTGTAATCATCACCGATGATATAAACACCACACCCTATGGCATCAAAAATAGAAGCAAGCCGTTTCGTCTCTTGATCAATCATGGTATGCTTCTCTCCTTGTGGGGTGTCTGAAAATTTTCGTGTACAATTTTCTTCTCAATCTCTTATGGTTCCGAGCTGTGCGTTTATCTTGGATGACATTCGCTGCACATGATCGGTCCGGCCTTTTTTTTCTGGTGGCACCCCTTGCATTGCAAATGGTAAATGTTTACAAGGGACATAGGGTTATCGCCCTTATTAAGGGTGTGGCATTCTGAACATTCCTGGTCTTCGGAAGAATCATCTTCAACTACTTTTCCATCCTTATATACATGATGACAAGTATTGCATTCGTCAAGCTCTGCCTGTTCATTGTGTTTATCATGCAGAAACTGAACCGCTGGTCTCATCTTCTTCTCAAATGCGCTGTCTTCAACATTTGTCACACCTTCCTGTGAATAGCCGGACATAACCGCAAATATACAACCCATTAGAATTATTACCGTATATATTATCAATGTCCTTTTTTCCATCAGGATTCTCCCAATTTTTTGAGCCCGGCCCAACTGAATTTATCCTATCGTTGCATAAACAACACATCAGATTATACGTTAAACGGCTCAGACAAAGGCTTTGGGTTGATTGGATTAACCATCATAAGACCCAACCGTTGGTACCATCCAATGAAGACACTTTTTTTGCTGTGTTGTTTACCTTTCAGGAAAGCCGATGACACCGCATCTCCTGCGTTATCAAGACCTTGCGGTAGACGACTACAGCTGCGGCCTTGATGCCTTGGACCTGCGGTATCCTCAACTTTTGCAACGTTAGGATTTACTCTTTATGCCGGTTTTTCCATGGTTTTGTAAATGATGTCACTCAGAAAACAGAGTTCCATATCAAGGCCGAAGTGATGATTAATATCTTCAATTCCGCCATGACAGTTATGGCAAGGGGCTATTATAGTCTTTGCACCCCTGGCCTTTGTCGCAAATAACTGCTCTGCCTTGATCCTGTTCCCTTTAATCCGTGTCATTTTGTATGGAGGACCGGTGTTTATTACACCGCCTCCTGCACAACAACAGTAATTGTGTTCCCGATTGGGATGCATCTCGATAAATTCTTCGCAAATGGCATCAACAACATAACGTGCCTTTTCATGAAGGCCTTTTCCCCGAACAATATTGCAGGGATCCTGGAAGGTAACCGGCTTATCATATTTTTTAGCAATTTTTATCTTTCCTTGTTTTAACAATTCGTAATAGAGTTCGACGGCATGTGTAATCGGTATTGGCGGCATCTTCCATGCCAGCCACCGGTTTCCCGTATCATATACGGATCGGAATGCATGTCCGCATTCTCCCATTACAATCCGCTTGACCTTGAGTCGAATCGCCGTTTCAAAATGTGCCTTTTTTAACCGGCCCATCATTTCATAATCTCCGGTAAACATGCATAGATCGCTGTTGTCCCATCCGGGTGTTGCCGGCATTGTAAAATCAACTCCGGCTGCATTCATGATAACTGCAGCCTGATATATAAGCTGTGCACGAAATTTCGGTTCAGGAGCAATGACGGAGTAGAAAATTTCAGACCCTTCCTTTTCTACGGGTATCCTCAAAGATGATATCTCATCCCGTGCTTCTTCTTCCTGCCAAAAGAGACTGTCAATCCACTCATCCTCCTTTACCCACATCTGGTTTAAGGTGGCTGAATGGCTGTGTGCGGTATCCTGTATGTACAGCGGGGTAACCCCCAGCATATGGCAGAGCCTTCGCACAACAGACATTAAGTAAGTAATATCTATACCAAATGGGCAATACATAGCGCAGCGTCGGCACAAGTTGCATTCCGTATATGCAATTCGGGAGGCATCTCTTATAAACTCAGGATCAACTTTGCCATTCCTTTTTAATATCTCCCATATGGTTTGTTTAACCTTACCTGCAGGAGAAAATTTCGGGTCGTTATCATGGGAAAGATAATAGTGGCAAGCTTCAGAGCAAAGTCCACAGTGGACACAGGTTTCAACATATGTCTTCAGTCGGGCGCCGGTTTCCGCCGCTAAAACCTTGTTAATGACCTGCTCGATTTTTTCCGGAGTCAATCGTGCAATTCCCTTATCAATTGACTCATCAACAATTTTATTGCTTTCATCGCTTCTTTTAATAGCAGGTTCAGCCATGTTATATTCTCCTTTTATAAAATCGTTTCCTACCAGTCTTTTGCATGCCTGATGGCGCCAAATTCAGAACCCATGTACCCCCTTGTAAATGGGAAAAAAAACATATGTATCAAGCGTGTAAAAGGAATTGAGGCCAGCATGATCTCTCCGGCTATAATGTGGATAATTCCCGTGACTCTAAATCCAGGCCACTGATGATATGTCCATAAACCCGTGATAAAGGGCGCAGCAACAATAGCAAGAATTACGTAATCAGAAATAGATGTTAAGTACTTGACCTCCGGCAGAACGATTCTTCTCACAAGAAAAAAAATACATGAAGCAATAACAACTATAGTCAATACATCGGCAGCAGTGTCAGAAATATACCACCAGCTAATATCCCACGATTCTTTCCAGAGAATTATATGTGCACTAAGAAAAATCGGAATAAAAATAATGCATAAATGAAATGTAAATGTGACGATAGTGAAAAGCGGGTTTTTTCTCCATTTTACAGTTCCAAAGGGGATGACCCAATGCAGGATCGACCGAAGTCCAAATTTTAAGCTCATATATTCATATACGAATACATCCTTCTTCCTGGCCAGCACGGCCATGGAGATCAGCCTGTACAAACTACCCCCGAAAAAAATGACAAAGGATACCCAGACCAGCGGGCCGCTGACAAAATTATAGATATCATGCATGGCTTTTTTTCCTTTTAGCCTGTGAGAGATCCGAGTTAGCAGGTAATATCGGTTACCGGCAAAACCTGTCGAAAATAATTGCCGTCACCGGGATCGCCCTCGATTCCTTTTATTAGAATTTTTTTAGAATCAGGACTGAAAACAGGATTCCACAGTGCTTCATACGATTTCTTGAGAGGTTTGCCGTCTATAACAGTAGTGTAACGTCCGTTTCTTTCTACTTTTGCAGCGACCCTTCTGCTGTCAGGACTGAAAACAGGCTGCCAGACCATGTCATATTTTTCACCCCAGGCCCTACCGTCTACAGCAATGGTCCACTTTCCGTCTTCTTTTCCGATGCAGGCAATCCTGTTTCCGTCCGGGCTAAAAACCGCATCAGTGACGAGATCACCAAAGGTGAGAGACCAGGGTATACCGTCAACTGCAATGGTCCACCGGCCATATTTGCTTGCCACGATGGCAGCTATTTTTTTTCCGTCCGGACTGTACATATGATGCCAGAGCTGGGCAAAAGAGCGATCCCAAAACGGTTTGCCATCTTGAGCAAGAGTCCATTTTCCTGCTATCCTTACCGGCGCAGTGACAGAACCGTTTGTCGGGCTGAATTGCGGCATCCAGACGGAAGTATATACCTTATCCCAGAGAACTCCGTCCACAGCAATTGTGTAATCATAAAGGGAGGTTCTCACTTCTGCGGCTACGTGTTCAGAATCATGGGAAAAGGCCAAACCCCAAACGTTAACGAAATTTGCATCCCATAGCTTGCCGTCCACTGCTGCGGAATAACAACCTCCCTGAAATTGAAAAATATCCCCTTGTTTTATCAAGACTGTAGGGACGACACCGGCAACTCTTTTCCCATCATGGCTGATAGTGAGATTGCTCAGGTCTGAAAATCTCGTCTCCCATGGTATATCGTTTGTCACCGCAAAGTATTCCATGTCTTTCTGAGCAGCTACGGTGATATTTTTGCCATTAGCCCCGAATTTGGTATTCCATACAAAGTCAAAGGTGTTTTCCCAGGCAGCAGCATCCACCGCCACAGTCCACGCTCCCATATCCGACACTAGTGCCGTCAATCGGTTATCAGGCCCAAATTTTAAATACCATACTTTGTCAAACTTACTTTCCCAGGGAGTATCATTTTCACAAACACTAAATTCCATGTCATCTGTTTTTACAACTGCCGCTATACTTTCTCCGTCCGGGCTGGCATAAGGTTCCTCTACCCAGTCGAACATATCCTTCCACTTTCTGGTATCCACAATTAACTTTTTGCCGGTTTCCCAGTCCCAGGTGCTTAAATTTTGCATGACCATTTTCTTCTTGAATAGCTCCTTGTCTGATCTTTACTATATTGGTTCTGACTGTAACCTATTTTATATAAATTTTTAGAAAAAACAATTTCAAAATTTAAACTAACAATATAAATCATCTTTTATTCATGGCTCTATTACATTTATCTTTATTAATATCAACCTATTAAAGCTCCTCTCGATTTTATTCAATCCCGCGGTGGGACTACGCTGCTTTAATAAAAGAATTTTACAATTACCCTTGTCTGCATGCGACGCACAGGCAGACACTTTTCCATTTTCCCAGAACTCAATATTCCAGTGTTCCATTATTCTCTTTGAGACATAGTCTTTGCGAACCGGAGGCCATTATTCCAATTGTGATCTTGCCGCTCGTGCCTCGCAGTGACAGGCGGGCCCGTCCGCCATCATCTGCGCCTAAGGCGAATGGCTGGCGGGCGAGCTTGCAATGGCAGTCGGGGCCAAGCGAACTCACTTGGCCCTTTGAAAAAAACATTTTCTCTTTAACTTTGCTAAAAAATTTTATATATTTAATTTTGGCAGAATCAGAAGCGGATAGCAAATAATTTCTTGGAGGGTAGCAATGAATTATAAAGACTCCGACCTTAAGGGTCAAGTAAATTCAGAACCGGAAAAGAATAATTCTTATGAAGAAGACTATTTGCAATGGAATAAGAAAAAAAAGCCAAAATTCAGTTCCGGGGTGTTCAAAATTCCTGAAACAATCCCCTTCTCATGGTTTGGGGCATTTGTTTTAATTTTGATCATCCTGTTAATTCTGGTTTTGGGAAAAACATTGGGAACCGTTGTAGGCTTTGAAAACAGGTTAAAAGAGCTTGAACAAAGGGTCGTTAGATTTAAAGATATAGACGACAAAGCAACACAGGTCTTGGAACAGGCCCAAGCTTTCGAACAGTTCAAGGATCGTTTTGACCGATTGGAAGCTTCCATGACGTTAAGAATGGATCACGTCGCAAAAGGCCTGAATGATTTGCAGAAAAAGATAGCCCAAGTCAGGCCAAAAAAACCACAAGTCTTGAAACCGGCAAAGGTTGCCCCAAAAACCACAAAAAAACGTTACTACACGGTCCGACCCGGTGACACACTTTACAGAATCAGTCGAACGCATGGTTTGACGGTGAAGAGATTACGGATTCTGAATAAATTATCTGACAAAACTGCCATCCATCCCGGGCAGGAATTATTAGTGGGCCCCTAACCCGGGCGGACCAATCCAACATATGATAAAAAAACAAAGGCAGAGTCAAACGACCCTGCCTTTGTTATCCGATGACTTACTGTTGATTATTTTTTAATTCGCTCATCAAGAGCTCGCCTCTATGTAACGGAGGCGGATATGTTCTCAGTCACCAAACACTTTTTTCCTCTCTGAAATTTTATACCCTAACGCCAGAATAATCTTTCGTTTTGTTTCCATTCTGCATGGCATGCCCTGTTCGATCCGTGTAATGGTAATAGGGGATATATTGGCCTTTCTGGCGAGCTCGGCCTTGCTCATCATAAGAGATTCTCTAATTTCTTTTAGTAAATTTTTGCTCATTTAAAATAATTGTTTATAAAAGACTCAATTTTTTAGTTAAATCATAAACTTGTCATTTAATTTTGTCAAGTAAAATTATATATAATTTATATATAATTCCATCGAATTAGAATATATTGTATTTTATTAACACAAGTTACAATATATTGTGTTTCTCATAATCATGATATTAAATAAAATCGAACGGTTCGATTAATATTTCATAACGAGAGACCCTAAAATAGAAAAGGGGGACATGAGTTTTGTTTGGAAGATAATTTGTGTCAAGTCCCGGGGACGATAATACGGGAATCTTGTTTTTGCTGAAACTTTTTGATCTCTTCCTGCATCTTTGCCAAGGCTGTTTTCATGGCTTCCGGGTATATATCCATGGCTTCTTTAAGGTTTCTGGCCGCGAGGGGGGTCTGAATCGGAAGCGGCCCTTCAGGGGTCATTAAATTAAGGTGACCCACAAAAATCTGTTTGCGACTTTTATCTTTCAAACCGTTGGGCTTGACCGGCGTCAAGCGCCGTATGGAGGTTATGTCCAGGTCGGTAAACGACTCTTCCAGGTACAGGTTATTTTGCTTTACCGATAAGTTGACATCGTTGAATTCTTTTTCGCTTAACATCATCGTCTCCTTTTAAAAAAAATATTGATCAAATTAACTTGTAATATTCTGTGTATATCTGTAAAAATCTGTATCCTAACGGTTTTTGATCAAATAGTACAGCCGGAAAATCTTTAGCTCTTGGTAACTGATTTTGCCGTCAAGCGCTTCAAATATGGGTTTTAATAATTCCGGGCCGAGTCTTTTAAACGTCTCAAGAACAAGATGTCTTTGATCCGGCGAAAGTGTTGACAGTTTTAGAAGTTCATCGGCGGATCTTATTGTCCGGCCATCCTGGAAATATTTAAACAAATGATTTAATACCGTATCCAGCTTGACGTTGAATTCTGACATAATGCCCCGAATGGATCGGCCTGAATCCAAAGCCTGGCCAATGACAAGATGTCTTTGCCTGCCAGCTTGCCTGGGTAAGGTTTGTGTCTGTATATTAATGTTTTTGGGTCGTTCTTTAATTTGAAGGTCCCTGCAGTACTCTTGAATAAGAGCAAGAAAAACCGATCCGTATTTCTCGCGTTTTGCAATGCCCACACCATGTATATCCAGAAAACTTTCCATGGTTTGAGGAAAATATGCGGCCATTTCAATCAAGGTTCTGTCTGAAAAAATTACATAAGGGGGAACTTCTGCGTCATCAGCAAGATTTTTTCTCTTTTTCCGCAGGATTTCAAACAGGTCTTTATCGTGGTCCGGTGTGGTTTTTATTTTTGATTCTTCTTCAACTCCCTTATCATTATCTTCTTTTTTTAAATGGCCCAGAACCGTTTTTTCCCCTTGAAAAACATCCCATGCGTTATCT